>CAFBSF010000008.1_pt1 | contig 21175 bp, 18 predicted proteins | sample 7270281 | NCBI WGS metagenome assembly CAFBSF01 (sample SAMEA6814055, study PRJEB35770) | freshwater metagenome | biome: Freshwater; feature: Freshwater reservoir; material: water | place: Czech Republic | collected 2017-05-23 | depth 30m m | reverse complement strand
GATTGTTCCGACGACGAGATCTCCATCATTAAAATTTCTTATAGTTCCTTCGATTGCGGCTAGAAAATCAGCGGCCGATCCAATGTCATTTACTGCAATTACTGGTGTTGTTGTAGACAAGTGTGCTCCGTAGGGATAGATGAGTAGTAGTTTCCACTTTCGTGGTTGGAGGGCAAGGGTACGGTTTTGACGTCCTATTGAGCAAATCCACTCATTTATCTAGGCCCAATCATTAGACTCATGCCCATAATGAATCGCTATCGCCAGCTATTTGCACTCCCTAACGTCTGGGTATTAGTTCTCGCGGCATTCCCGGCCCGGGTCGCCTACGGCATGGTGGGATTGGCTCTTTTCTTTAAAACACAGCAAGAGACAGGGTCTATCGCCCTTGCTGGTTTAGTGATTGGTGCAAACTCCTTAGCTGGATCTTTTACTGCCGGAATTCGAGGTTCGGTAATCGATAGGTATGGTCAGAAATGGCCGATACGAATTCTTGTTCCGGCATATGCAGGAATGATGATCATGGTCAATATCTCTCACTCATCAACATTCATTCTTGTCATGGCAACCATCATGGGACTCACTGCTCCGCCAATTAATCTCTCGATACGCCCATTATGGAGATCAGTTGTCACTGGTGATTTTCTGCGCACGGCCTATGCCGTTGATACCTCTGTGATGAATACAGCTAGCGTCATTGGACCAGTAGTAGCTACAACGCTTGCCCTTTCCTCACATCCAGGTAGTGCCCTTCTTACTGCTGCAGTTCTTATGATTATGGGTGGCGGCGCACTTGCACTTGCACCAATTTCCAGAGATTGGATACCGGAGAAGAAAGAGAAAGACGCTCAATCTCTCTGGCACAACCCTGCACTTAGATTGATGATGCTGGAAGGATCATTTATCGGTTTTGCTTGGGGTCTCTTTGACGTTGCAGTTCCAGCATTTGCAACGTTAGAAAACGTTGCACATCGCACCGCTTGGGTCTTTGCCGCTATGGGTATTTCTAGCATCGTGGGTGGATTAGTCGCAGGACTGCTCTCACGACGCACATCCTCACTTGCCGCACTTCGCAAAAGTTATCTTCTCTGGTTTCTCATATCGATTCCCATAGCATTTACATATCCAGGTTGGTCGATGGCAATTGCTGGAGCCTTCTTAGGCTTTATTGGCGGCGCAGTTCAAGTCTTTTACTGGGAGGTCATGGAGGCTGTTCGCCCAAAGGGTTCGGCAGTTTCTTATATGGCTTGGCTTTGGACAGTAGAGGGCAGTGTGATGTCACTTGGTGCTGCCCTTGGTGGAATTATCTCAGAGTCAATATCACCGCAATTTTGTTTAGCACTGACTGCAGTATTTATTGGCCTTGGGAATATCGTCTTAAGCATCGGTAGAGCCCGTCTAAAAGCTGCAAATCGAATACCTACCGATGAAGAAGATCTCAATGCGCAGCTTCACGCCACGTCAGACCCAGACCTGCACTGACATCCAGAGGTGCTCGAAGGGGATATGCCGCACCCATTTCACGCATAACGAGTGTCGTGATTGCATCCTCTTCACCTTTGACAACTTCAAGGATGAGCTCATCGTGTATCTGTAACAATAATCGCGATTGAAGTTCTTGCTCTTGAATAGCGCTTTGCACCTTGAGCATTGCCAACTTAATAATGTCGGCTGCCGATCCCTGAATCGGTGCGTTAAGTGCCATTCTCTCTGCGACTTCACGGCGTTGTCGGTTATCACTCATTAAATCCGGTAAATAGCGGCGACGCCCCATAATAGTTTCGGTATATCCAACTTTGCGTGCCTGCTCAACCACCGTCTTTAAGTAATCACGGATTCCGCCAAATCGTTGAAAGTAGGTCTCCATTAAACCTTGTGCTTCGGCCGGAGTGATATCTAACTGCACCGATAATCCAAATGATGAAAGCCCATAGGCAAGGCCATAGGACATCGCCTTAATCTGGCGGCGCATCTCTGGATCAACATCGTTGGCCTTAACACCAAAGATCACTGCAGCAATCGTGGCATGCAGATCCTCACCAGACTCAAAAGCGGCCAACAACTTCGCATCATCTGATAGGTGAGCCATAATGCGCATCTCAATCTGACTGTAGTCAGCGGTTAATAAGCCCACATATCCCGTGCCAGCAATAAATGCGTTTCTAATCGTGCGACCCTCTTCAGTGCGCACTGGAATATTTTGTAAATTTGGTCCGATTGATGAGAGCCGTCCAGTAGATGTCACTGTTTGACCAAAGTGAGTGTGAATGCGACCATCTGGTGCGATCTCTGAGATTAATCCGTCAACGGTCGTGGCAAGTTTCTTCGTCTCTCTGATGCGCAAGAGATGGGCTAATAATGGGTGCCCACTCTTTTGATGCAGCCACTCCAAACTTTCGGCATCGGTGGTGTATCCGGTCTTAATTTTCTTAGTCTTTGGCAGTTTTAGCTCATCGAATAGAACTACCTGAAGCTGTTTAGGTGAGGCAACATTGAACTCGTGGCCAACGCTATCGTGGGCCGCCTTAGTCTCTCGAGCTACCTCTCCTTCAAAGAAGGTATAAAGCTTCTCCAACTCTTTGCGATCGACGGCAATACCAATATTTTCCATCTGCGATAGATGTTCTGCAATGGGCAACTCCATCGAAACAAATAGCTCGTATAGGCCACGCTCCTTTAGTTCGCGAGTAAGTGAGCCCTGTAAGAAAAAAAGCGCTCTTGCTGAAGTAAGTAGCTCTTGCTCTGGAGTAGAGGAGTTAATAGCAGAGCCATCTCCCCATCGCTCCTGTACGTTTGTAAGTTCCTGTGTTCGAACACCAGGGTTAACGAGATAGGCGGCAAGTGCGCTGTCAAACTCAACGCCATAGATCGGATAGTTACGTGATAAAGACTTAGCATCATGGGCGATCTTTTTAATCTCTGGATTCGTGGCCCAATCCCCCAACTTGGATGAGTGCACTAAAAAGGCATCATCCGGTGAGAGAGCTACGGCAAAACTCTGCAGTTTTTCTTCTATCAGTGAAAAAGTGATAGCCAGAGCGCCAGTATGCGCGGCAATCTTTGCATCTGCCTCTTTTGAAGTAAGTACACCCTCACTCATCTCTTGGGCAAAGAGAGTGAACTCGGGCTCAACACTAGTTGGCGTGCTGCCTTGGAGCAGAATAGGTTTCATGCGATCTTTGAGAGTTTTAAATTCAAGGAGATTAAATAAAGGAGCGACCTTATTTTCATCCACTCCAGACCACGCTAAATCATCGATTGTAAGACTGATGGGAACATCTGAAACCAACTGAGTTAATTCGCTATTAAGAATGACGCTATCAATTGAATCACGCAGAGACTGGCCAACCTTGCCACTTAACTTATCGGCATTTGCGATGAGCTCTTTGAGTGATCCATAGTCAACGATCCATTTAGCGGCCGTCTTTTCACCAACTCCTGGAACCGAGGGCAAGTTATCGCTTGGATCTCCGCGAAGGGCGGCAAAGTCTGGATACTGCGTTGGTGTCATCCCATACTTTTCATATACGGATTCTGGAGTCATGCGCGCTAAATCACTTACCCCACGCTTGGGATAGAGCACCGTTGTCATCTCGTTAACTAATTGAAATGAGTCCCGATCACCCGTGCAGATAAGAGTATGGGCACCTTCACTCTCGGCACGCTTTGCAATGGTGGCCAAAATATCATCGGCCTCGTAGCCCTCAACTTCAAATGTTGTGATACCAAAGGCAGCTACCAACTCATGCAAATACGACATCTGCGACCGAAACTCATCAGGGGTTTTGGCGCGGTTGGCTTTGTACTCGGGGAAGATCTCAGAGCGAAAGGTTTTACGAGAGACATCAAAGGCAACGGCTACATGCGTGGGCCTCTCACTAGTGAGCAAGGAGAGCAGCATCGTGGCAAAGCCATAAATGGCATTTGTATGCTGTCCGCTAGCCGTAGTGAAATTTTCAGCTGGAAGGGCGTAAAAGGCCCGATATGCCATTGAGTGCCCATCTATTAGTAATAGGCGTTTGCTCATGGGTTCATCTTAGATTGTTGGTTAGACTCATGTCTTATGAGCAATGAGAAATTCTTAGAGATTATTAAAGAGCGTGGCGGCGGAGCACTTGGGATAAAGATGGGTATCGAGATTATCGAAGCCTCTCCGCAAAGATTAGTAGCAACTATGCCAGTAGAGGGAAACACTCAACCTCTTGGGCTCTTACATGGCGGTGCAAGTGTTGTCTTAGCTGAAACCCTTGGCTCAGTTGGAACAGCCCTGCATGCAGGTCCTACTCGAATGAGTGTTGGAGTTGATATCAACGCCACTCATCACAAATCTGCAACGAGCGGAGTTGTTACGGCCGTTGCAACTGCGCTATCTCTTGGAAAAACTCTGTGTTCTTACGACGTCGTTATTACTAATGACAAAGGTGAGCGAACATGTACTGCACGTATTACCTGTCTGATTTTGGCAGAGCGCTAAAACTTTAAGAGTGCGCCCCAGTGCCCAGGTAAGCCTCGCGCACGGCTGGATCATTGAGCAGATCAGAGGCCTTGGCCTCTTTGACTACGTTTCCAGTCTCAAGGATGTATGCCCGGTGTGCTCTCTGCAGAGCTTGCTGGGCATTTTGCTCAACGAGCAAGATAGTCACACCCGTCTTATTGATCTCGGTAATGATGCGAAAGATATTTGCAATCATCTGTGGTGCAAGACCCATCGATGGCTCATCAAGGAGTAAGACTTTAGGACGTGCCATAAGGGCTCGGCCAATGGCCAGCATCTGTTGCTCTCCCCCAGATAATGTTCCACCTGCCTGGGATGTGCGCTCCTTTAAACGTGGAAAGAGTGCGTAGATTTTATCTAGATCCTCATCCATCTCGGCTTTGCGGCTCTTGCGATGAAACTTTCCCATCTCCAGATTTTCTAGAACGCTCATTCCAGGAAAGATTCCCCGGCCCTCTGGGGCCTGTGAGATTCCAAGATCTACTCTCTCATGGGCTGGAACCTTCGAGATATCTTGGCCATCAAATAAAATCGCACCACTTGATACTTTGCGAAGACCTGAGATTGTCTTAAGTGTTGTCGTTTTGCCGGCGCCGTTAGCACCGATTAACGTCACGATCTCACCCTCATTGACAACGACAGAGATTCCCTTGATCGCCTCAATCTTGCCGTAGTGGACGTGGAGATCTTTAATTTCAAGACGCATCTGCTGGCACTCCTAAATAGGCCTCAATAACCTTGGGATCTTTCTGAACCTTACTTGGCAGATCATCGGCGATCTTGATACCAAAATCTAAAACAGCCACTCGATCTGAGATGCCCATAATCAATGACATATCGTGCTCGATTAGAAGAACGGTGTAACCGGCATCGCGGATTTTTTTAATCAACGCTGCAAGCTCGACTTTTTCTGCCGGGTTAAAGCCAGCAGCTGGCTCGTCCAGAAGTAAGAGTTTTGGCGAGGTGCCCATCGCGCGAGCAATCTCCAAACGTCGTTGAACGCCATAGGGAAGATTCTTTGCCAAACGATCGGAGTACTCATCGATTCCGATGAACTTGAGGATTTCAATCGCACGTTCACGATTTTCTCTCTCTTCCCGACGGGCGCGAGGCAGACCGAAGAGAGCTCCTATTAGGCCACTCTTCTTATGCGCATCTGTTGCAGTAATAACGTTTTCAAGGGTAGTCATATCTCCCCACAAACGGATATTTTGAAAAGTACGCGCAATCCCAAGCTGCGTAATTTCAAATCGCTTCTGCTTCTTTAGTTCAATTCCATCAAATGTAATCGAGCCACTTGTTGCTTGATAGACACCAGTAATAACATTAAAAACAGTTGTCTTACCCGCACCATTGGGCCCGATCAAAGCGAGAATTTCACCCTTCTTAACCTCTAGATTGACTTCACCAAGGGCCGTTACTCCACCAAACTTCATCGTTAGATTTTTAATTGAAAGAAGTGTCTCGGACATTTAGACGTTGACCTCTCTCTTTACTATCGCCTTTTCACGCTTTTTACGTGGCAGCAGCCCATCGGGTCTAAAATTCATGACAACAACTAGTACTGTGCCAAATACCAGTAGGCGTGCATCAGAGATAAAACGGATTCGATCTGGTAGGTAGCCCAGAATCGTCGCCCCAACTACGACGCCCCAAATATTTCCAATTCCTCCAAATACAACGCAGGAGAGAATTAAAATGGAGACGTTAAGGGTAAACATCTCAGGTGCGATAAAAAGATTCTTGGAGGCATAAAGAACACCTGCCGCCCCACCGACTGCAGCACCCAAAGTAAATGACCAAATTTTGTACTTAAGAGTCGGCACACCCATGAGCTCTGCTGCATCCTCATCTTGTCGGATCGCCTCCCATGCTCGTCCTGGGCGGCGAATACTCAAACGTCGAATCATCCAGATGACCAGCAAAATCATTATTACGACGACCCAGAAAAAAACCTTCTGATCATCTAATTTAAATTTGAGCGGGCCAATATCTGGAGGCATCGGAATATTTGCGATTCCATTAGGGCCCTTAGTCCAGGAAGAGTTCAGAGCGACCAGTCGAACAATTTCTCCAAAGCCCAGTGTAACAATCGCTAAATAATCACCACGAAGGCGAAGCGTTGGAAGACCAAGTAATACGCCGGCCAACATGGCAAAGCCAATACCAAAGGGCATGATCTCCCAAGTGTTTAAACCGGTATGGGTACCCATGAGTGCCATTGTGTAGGCACCGATTGCAAAGAATGCAACGTAGCCTAGATCGAGCATTCCTGATTTTCCGACAACGATATTTAAACCCAGTGCCATTAAAACAAATACTCCCACTGGATAAACAAGTACTGCGTCATAGGCAGCGATAGGTGTTGCTAAGAAACTTGCTCCAGCAAAAGGTAAAAGTCCGACCAATATAACAGCGGTAATTGCAATTACAATTCGTTTAGGGCGATTGGCGTTCTCCCAAACCGATGCACCAAAGTCACGTAAATTCCAGTAGTTACGAATTTTCATATCCTTATGCCCTCGTCTGTTGGACAGCTTCGCCAAATAAACCATTTGGCTTAAAGAGAAGAACTAAAACTAAGACAATAAATACAGTAACGGCCTTCCACTGAGTTCCAAGAACTGCAGATGCATAAACCTCAAGTAGGCCAAGGCTCAAACCCCCAAAGAATGCACCCCTAATGTTTCCAATACCGCCTATCACAGCGGCAGTAAATGCGGCCATACCCATGGTGAAGCCAATATTGAACTTGGTGTACTCAAAGACTGTAATGTAGAAAAATGCGGCAGCACCAGTAGCTAAACCGCCAACTAAAAATGTTACTGTGATAATTCTGTTGAGATTGACTCCCATGAGCTTTGCGGCATCTTCATTCTGTGACACAGCGCGAATCGCTTTTCCCATTCGAGATAATTGAATAAATCGCTCGAGAATGAAGAAGATCACAGCCGCTGCAATAATTGTGACTACAGTATCGAGACGGATATTTGCTCCCCAAACTTCAGCCAGAATAATCTTTTCAAGTACACGTGGAGAGCCCACTGGTCGAGAGTCTGTAAGCAATCGCATTAGCTCCTGAAGAGCGATAGATATTCCAATAGCAGAGATCAAGGTAGCAAGGCGGTTAGTGCCTTTCATACGCAAGCGGCGGTATGCGACGAATTCAACAAAGACTGCAGTCAATGCCGCGACAAACATCGACATGAGCAGAGAGGAGATCAGAACAAGAGCTAACTTCCATCCCTGTGCGGGTTCGGATGTCTGCGTGTAATGAAAAATATCGCGGTTAGTAATGATAGTTCCAAAAGTTCCCCACATAAAAATCTCAGAGTTGGCAAAGTTAATCATCCTAAGAACGCCATAAACCATGGTGTAACCGAGGGATATCAGTACGTAAATAAAACCTAGAGCAATACCGGCCAAAGTAAGAGACCAAAATTGATCAATCAATACTGCAAACATTGCTCTCCTTCACTTTTGCTCTGGGTGAGTATAAAGGTAGAACTTACAGAAGTGGTGGGTGTCTTGGCCTCATTTTATAGAGATAACCAAAACACCCACCAACTTACTAAGCGTAAGTACTAAATACTTACTTGATGATTCCTGTGTTAACTAGAACACCATTCTTTGAGGTGAATCCAGCAAATAGTCCGTAAGAAATGTCGCCATTGCTATCGAACTTAATTACGTTGCCACTCACGCTCTTACCCTTGTAGGCCTTAACCCACTTGAGCATTGCTGCGCGAGTTGTCTTTCCAGCCTTGATACCTTCAAGGAGGATATTGGCGGCATCGAATGATTCAACTGAGTAAACACCAGATGAAACACCCATTTGCTTCTTGAAATCAGCTTCAAGTTTTGCACTGATACCTGCTAGGCCACCTACACCAGTAATGCGTGAGCCTTCAGCTGCAGTACCTGCAAGCTTTGGGAACTCCTGGTTGAAGACTCCGTCGCCACCAGCAAATATCGCTGTTGAACCTGAGTCACGTAGCTGCTTAATGAAGATTGCACCAGCTGAATAGTAGCCAGTGTAGATAACAACAGTTGCGCCAGCTGTCTTGATCTTAGCAATTGTTGGGCTGTAATCAGTTGCTGTGTTAGGAACTGAATCCCCACCAACAAGAGTTGCTCCAGCTACCTTCTTCAAGCCTGCTTCAACGTAGCCACGAAGTGGTACTGCATATGCTGATTGATCATCGACAACAAATACCTTTGCACTTGTAATACCGGCTGTGGCGTACTTAGCCAAAGCTGGACCCTGCAAGTCATCTTTACCTACGACACGGTGGAAAACTGGTCCGCCGAAGTCAGGTGATGCTGGATCTGTGAGCGATACGCGTGTAGCCGATGGAGAGATCATTACTAATCCGCCAGCCTTGTAGTAAGGAAGTGATGCGATTGTTGCACCTGAGTAAGCAGGTCCTACAACGCCAATAATGCTCTTGTTAGCACCTGTTCCTGGAGCAACTGTTGATGCAACAGCTGGATCTCCCTGATCATCAACAGATACAACCTTGATCTTGATGTTGGGATTCTTTGCCATAAATAGTTTGGCAGCGTACTTAACAGCGTTTTGCTCATCGGTTCCAGTTGAGGCTTCTCCACCAGATAGTGGGCCTTGATAGGCGATGGTGTATGTCTTTACAGCAGCACTTGCTGATGAAGCTGAGCCTAAGCCAAATGCAAGGGCTGCAGCTGTAACAACGGCAAGTGAACTCTGGATCTTCTTGTTCATTTAGTGCCTTTCCTGTTCTTTTCGTCCCGGGACAGGGAGACGCTTAGAATAGTGGCACGTAATGAGAGTTAACAAGCCGAAAGTATGCCTGAAGTATCTCAATTTCGTTATAAATGACAGTGTGGTTACTGCACTATTCACCTTTAGTCGAGCGGGACTGCCTCAGGGTTTATGACGGCTTGGGCCACGGCCTTCATGCTCATTCGGCGATCCATAGCCGCGCGTTGAATCCAGGAAAATGCTTCAGGCTCGGACAAGTTAAGTGCCTTCATCAAGATGCCTTTTGCCCGATCGATTAGCTTTCGTGTTTCAAGGCGCTCATGTAAGTCGGCCACTTCATCGGCAAGTGAGCGCATCTGTAGATGCCTACTCATTGCAATTTCGATAGCGGGTACTAAATCAGTGATAGTAAATGGTTTAACGACATAGGCCATCACTCCAGCATCGCGTGCACGGTCAACGAGCTCCTTTTGTGAAAATGCAGTTAGCATTAAAACTGGAGCTATATTAATTATTTTCTCCGCCGCCGAAATGCCATCCATCACCGGCATCTTCACATCTAGAATTGCAATATCTGGTTTGTGAAGATTGGCTAGATCAACTGCCTCTTGGCCATTACTAGCCTCGGCAACAACTTCATAGCCAGCACCTTGTAGCATCTCGACCAGATCCATGCGGATGAGCGCTTCATCTTCGGCAACGAGAATACGAATCACTACAGATTATCCTTTCGGAACATAAATTTTTACTAACGTGCCCCGAGTCGGATTCGAACCGACACTATGCAGTGTTTGAGACTGCCCTCTCTACCGTTGGAGTACCGAGGCGCTACTGGTAAATCTTAGCGGTAGGCAGGAGCAGCGCCACCAACGGCATCGCCCACACGGTGAACGCGCATCGCATTAGTCGAGCCAGGTATTCCTGGAGGAGATCCAGCAACGATCATCACGTTATCTCCAATATCTGCTCTACCAGAGTCGATTAAAACTGTGTCGACCAACTTCACCATCTCATCGGTTGCACCAACGATGGGAGTAAGCATCGATTCAACTCCCCATGAAAGAGATAAACGATTGTATGTTCCAACCTCAGGGGTCATTGCAAGAATTGGGATGGGAGAGCGCAGTCGTGACATGCGACGTGCCGAGTCACCGCTTTGCGTAAATGCAACCAAATACTCAGCGTCCACGATTGCACCGACCTCTGTTGCCGCCTTTGTAATAGCGCCGCCCTTAGTGCGAGGGGCTGTCCGGATAGGACGGATTCGATCGAGACCACCCTCCTCAGTCTTTTGAATAATGCGGGCCATAGTTTGTACGGCCTCAATCGGAAATTCACCAATACTTGTCTCACCCGAGAGCATTAATGCATCTGCCCCATCAATGACGGCATTGGCGCAGTCTGTGGCTTCTGCGCGCGTTGGACGTGAGTTAGTGATCATTGAATCAAGCATCTGTGTTGCAACAATGACGGGCTTTGCCATATCGCGCGCAAGTTCGACGCAGAGTTTTTGCACAAGAGGCACATCTTCTATGGGAAGTTCAACACCTAAATCACCACGTGCAACCATGATTCCATCAAATGCATCGACAATTTCAGCGATATTTTCAACGGCTTGAGGTTTTTCAATCTTGGCAATTACAGGAATGCGAATACCTTCTTCATCCATAATTGCATGAACATCTTTAATATCGGCGGCATTTCTCACAAATGAAAGTGCGATGAAATCAGCACCTGCCCTAAGTCCCCAACGCAGATCTTCAATATCTTTCTCTGACATAGCAGGAACAGAGACGGCTACCCCTGGAAGGTTTATTCCTTTGTTATTACTTACTGCCCCTGGTTCGATGACCTTAGTAATCACATCGTTGCCCTTAACTTCTATAACCTGCACTGTTACTTTTCCATCATCGATCAATATGAGATCTCCGGCCTTGCAATCTCCTGGTAGTCCCATGTATGTGGTGCCGACACGATCTTTTGTACCATCAACTTCATCGGTAGTAATAGTAAAAATATCTCCCCGCGCCAATTCGTGTGGGCCGTTAACAAATCTAGCCAGACGAATCTTTGGCCCTTGTAAATCAACAAGGATTGCAACGGGGCGCCCTGCCTCTTTTGCCGCTGCACGTACTTGATCAAATCTCACTTGGTGCTCTTCATATGAGCCGTGAGAGAGATTCAATCGAGCCATGTTCATTCCCGCCTCAATGAGCGCCTTCACCTTCTCGGCAGATTCAACGGCAGGGCCCATTGTGCAGACTATTTTTGCTCTACGCATACGACAACCTTAAACCATCAATTGACGGCTAGTTGGCTCGATTGGATTTGGAAGTTGCGTATCACCAGTGAGATATCTATCCACCGCCGATGCTGTACTTCGCCCCTCTGCGATCGCCCAAACAATCAGTGATTGACCACGGCCAGCATCACCTGCAACGAATACACCATCATCATTTGCTGCAAAGTTGGCATCGCGAACAATGTTGCCACGATCATCGATAGCAAGCTCTAACTGGGTGAGTAGTGGAGACTGCTCTGGGCCTGTAAAGCCCATAGCCAGAAATACGAAATCTGCAGGGATCTCTTTGGTACTTCCTGTTACGGCTTCAAATTTTCCATTAACAAACTCTGTTTCAACAATTTTTATTGCTCGTAAGTTTCCAGCATCATCGCCTAGAAACTCCTCAGTGCTCACTGAAAACATTCGATTATCTCTCTCTTCATGGGCACTAGATACGCGATAGATCATCGGATATGTCGGCCATGGTTGTGATGCTGGGCGCTCATCACTGGGCCTTGGCATGATCTCTAACTGAGTGACACTTGCCGCACCTTGACGTATCGCCGTTCCTAAACAGTCAGCGCCGGTGTCCCCGCCACCCAAAATCACAACGTGCTTTCCTGCAACATTAATCAATGGTGTCTCTACCTCACCTAGGGCCTGCGCGTTGCCCCACGGTAAATACTCCATAGCTTGGTAGACACCGACTAGATCGCGCCCTGAGATATTTAGATCGCGCCAATTTGTAGCGCCCACTGCTAAGACGATTGCATCGTATTTCTTGCGAAGGGCAGATCCTGTGAGCTCTCCCCCAACATCTACGCCGGGCCGAAAACGTGTTCCCTCTTTTTCCATCTGTTCTAATCTGCGATCGAGAATATGCTTCTCCATTTTAAATTCAGGAATTCCATAACGCAGCAAGCCACCGATTTTTGGCGCACGCTCGTAGACCGCCACAGTATGGCCTGCCCGCGTTAACTGTTGGGCTGCGGCTAATCCGGCAGGTCCTGAGCCGATAACTGCAACAGTCTTTCCAGTAAGCCGATCAGGTACGAGTGGCTTTACCTCACCCGTTGCAAAGGCCTCTTCAATGGTGCGAAGTTCAACCTGTTTAATTGTTACTGCATCACGATTAATTCCAATTACACAAGCAGTCTCACAGGGTGCAGGACAGAGGCGCCCTGTGAACTCTGGAAAATTATTTGTCGCATGCAAACGATCAATAGCTTCGTGTTTATCTCCACGCCAAATTAAATCATTCCACTCTGGGATGAGATTGCCGAGTGGGCATCCCTCGTGACAGAAGGGAATTCCGCAGTCCATACAACGCCCAGCCTGCTTTTGCAGATGTTCAAAGCTCTGTGGTTCGTATACCTCGCGCCAATCTAGTATGCGAACATCAACGGGGCGACGTGTTGGAACTTCACGAGGAGTTGTAATAAATCCCTTTGGATCAGCCAAGAGCTGCTACCTCCATAACAAGTGCGTCAACTGGTAATCCTTCACGAGTTGCACGCGCCATTGCATCGAGTACCCGTGCATAATCACGTGGCATGACAAGGGAGATGCGATTTATGGCAATATCCCAATCTGCCAAGAGGGCTCTAGCAATGAGTGAGTCGGTGCTATCTGCAAAATCTGTGATGATCGACTTCAGAACTTCGCGTTGATCAACCGGTACCGCAATGACATCCACCATGTCGGTATTAACATTTACAGGATCTAAATCTAAAACAAAGGCCCGCCCACCTGACATTCCTGCGGCAAAATTGCGACCAATTTTTCCGAGAACCACAACCGTTCCGCCAGTCATGTATTCGCAGCCATGGTCCCCAATGCCTTCGACAATTGCTGTTGCCCCAGAGTTACGGACGCAAAAGCGCTCTCCCACTACTCCACGTATCAAAATATGACCGGAAGTTGCACCATAGCCAATGACATTTCCTGCAATGACATTTTCATGTGAGTTAAATGTCGATGAAATATCTGGACGCAGGATTACGCGACCTCCAGAAATACCCTTACCAACATAATCATTTGAATCACCGTACAAGCGAATCGTTAAGCCTGCAGGTATAAAAGCACCGAGTGATTGGCCAGCAGATCCGCGCAAAGTAATATCAATGGTTCCATCGGGCAGTCCTGCACCGCCATAAGTTCGGGTAATTTCTGCGCCCAACATTGTTCCAACGGTTCGGTTCACATTTCGCACCGGTAGATCGATACGCACTAACTCTTGTTGTGTCAGGGCCGGTTCTGCCAGATCAATCAGCTGATTATCAAGGGCGGCATCGAGTCCATGATCTTGGCGTGCAGTATTGTGGAGCGCACTTAAGCTTTCAGGACGAACAAGCAGTGGCGAGAGGTCTAAACCACTGGCCTTCCAGTGTTCAACTGCCCGCCGAGTTTCTAGATACTCAACATGGCCTATAGCTTCAAGCAGAGTTCTAAATCCTAAGCTAGCTAATATCTCGCGAACTTCTTCGGCGATGTATTCGAAGAAGGTTTCAACAAATTCGGGCTTGCCTGTAAAGCGCGCACGAAGTTCGGGGTTCTGTGTAGCCACACCGACTGGACATGTATCTAAGTGACAAACGCGCATCATGACGCAACCTGAAACAACAAGTGGAGCGGTAGCAAATCCAAACTCTTCTGCGCCAAGCAGAGCGGCAATGATTACATCGCGACCAGTCTTTAACTGCCCATCGGCCTGTACAACGATTCGATCACGTAGATTATTGAGTAGTAAAACCTGTTGAGTCTCAGCTAACCCAAGCTCCCATGGAGCTCCGGCATGTTTGAGTGATGTCAGGGGTGATGCACCAGTTCCACCATCGTGACCTGAGATCAAAACAACGTCGGCATGTGCCTTGCTGACTCCGGCTGCAACGGTTCCAACACCGACTTCGGCAACGAGCTTTACATGCACACGGGCGCTTTTATTGGCGTTCTTTAAATCATGGATCAACTGCGCTAGATCTTCAATGGAGTAAATATCGTGGTGTGGCGGCGGAGAGATAAGACCAACACCTGGAGTTGAGTAACGAACCTTTGCAATCCAGGGATATACCTTGTTACCAGGAAGTTGTCCGCCCTCGCCAGGCTTTGCCCCTTGCGCAATTTTGATTTGAATATCATCGGCGTTCACTAAGTATTGGCTGGTAACACCGAAACGGCCCGATGCCACCTGCTTAATCGCAGAGCGCTTTGAATCTCCATTCTCCATTACTTCATAACGCGATGGATCTTCTCCGCCCTCACCCGTATTTGATTTTCCACCGAGGCGATTCATCGCTATAGCTAAAGTTTCATGAGCCTCTTGTGAAATTGAGCCATAAGACATCGCTCCAGTAGAAAAACGAGCGATGATCGCACTCACTGGTTCGACCTCATCGATAGAGATAGCGCTCTGTTCTTTGAACTCGAATAAACCGCGTAGCGTCATTAACCGTGTGCTCTGATCATTGACTCGGTTGGTATAGCGCTTGAAGATGTCATAGCGTTTTGTACGAGTCGAGTGTTGTAGGGCGAAGACTGTTTCGGGATCAAATAAGTGTGGCTCGCCCTCGCGGCGCCATTGGTACTCCCCACCAATGGGAAGTCGCTTAGTTCCAGGAACCTCTCCGCCCGGCGGATAAGCGATGTGATGGCGAGCGATAGTTTCCTGAGCAATAACATCTAATGAGACCCCGCCTAAGCGGGAAGTAGTGCCGACAAAGAACTCATCGACAACTTCGCTGCTCAAACCAATAGCTTCAAAGACCTGGGCACCTGTGTATGAGGCGATGGTGCTAATACCCATCTTCGACATAACTTTCAAAACACCTTTGCCTAGAGATTTAATCAAGTTGCGAACAGCCTTTTCAGGTGTAATGCCACTTATTACACCCTGCAGAACTAAATCTTCAGCACTCTCCATTGCAAGATATGGATTAACTGCTGCAGCGCCGTATCCGATGAGAAGAGCGACGTGATGAACTTCGCGAACATCTCCAGCTTCAACAACTAGTCCTACTTTTGTACGGGTTTTCTCACGAATCAAATGGTGATGCACTGCAGATGTGAGTAAAAGCGATGGTATGGGCGCCTCTTCTGTATCACCATCTCGATCAGAGAGAACAATGATTCGGGCACCGTCGTTAATTGCCTGTGAGACTTCGGCTTTAATCTCATCGATTCTTGCGCGCAGTGAATCTCCACCGTCGGCGACAAAGAATAATCCACGGACAACATGTGCAGCTAAGCCTGGGTAATCCCCATCTGCATTCACGTGAATAATCTTTGCAAGCTCATCGTTATCAATCACAGGAAATGCAAGTGAGATCTGTCTACATGAAAACGGGCCTGGATCTAAAAGATTATGCTCTGGACCCATTGCCGTGCCTAAACTTGTGACTAACTCTTCACGAATTGCATCTAGCGGTGGATTTGTAACTTGGGCGAAGAGCTGTGAAAAGTAATCAAATAGCAGACGGGGTTTATTGGAAAGAGCTGCAATAGGTGTATCAGTTCCCATCGAACCCAGCGCCTCCATTCCCTTTCCTGCCATAGGAGTAATTAAAATGCGCAGCTCTTCTTCGGTGTAGCCAAATGCGCGCTGGCGTCGCACAACGGATGAGTGCGGATAGACAATGTGTTCGCGTGAGGGAAGATCACTGAGTTTGACCATTCCAGCGTGCAGCCAATCACCATATGGAGCAGCCGTTGCCAATGAATCCTTAATCTCTTCATCTTCAATGATGCGACCGGCTTCGATATCGACTAAGAACATCTTTCCGGGCTGCAAGCGCCCCTTTCGAACAATGCTCTCTGGTGCGATATCTAGAACACCAACTTCAGAGGCTAAAACAACAAGGCCATCTTTAGTAACCCAGAATCGCGATGGACGCAGACCGTTGCGATCTAAGACCGCACCAACCTGATGGCCGTCGGTGAAAGTTACACATGCCGGTCCATCCCATGGCTCCATCAGAGATGCATGGAAGGTGTAAAAATCACGGCGCGCAGCTGACATTGAGCTGTGATTTTCCCAAGCCTCAGGAATCATCATTAAGACCGCATGTGGCAATGAGCGTCCGCCTAGATAGAGAAGTTCAAGAACTTCATCAAAGGATGCTGAATCACTACCCGACATCTGCACAATTGGGAACAAGCGCTTTAAATCTCCTGGTATCAGATCACTTTCAAGAAGTGATTCGCGTGCACGCATCCAGTTACGGTTGCCTTTAACTGTATTGATTTCACCGTTATGTGCAATGAAGCGGTAAGGGTGGGCCAGTGGCCATGATGGAAAAGTATTGGTAGAAAAACGAGAGTGCACGAGTGCTAAGGGAGAGACCACACGCTCATCACTTAAGTCTGGGAAAAACTCTTCTAGCTGACCAGTGGTAAGCATTCCTTTATAGACAATTGTTTGGGCAGAGAGTGACGGGAAGTAGAGTTGCAGTGCATGTTCGGCACGCTTGCGAAGACAGAATGCCATGCGCTCTAGGACTAGGCCGTTTTCATTCTTTAAGCCACTAATAAATAACTGTTGGAAATCGGGCATCACTGAGAGCGCGCTCTTGCCAAGACCCTTTGGATTAATGGGGAGATCACGCCATCCAATAACCTTTAAGCCCTCCTCGGCTGCAATACGCAAAATCTGGTCTTTAACTTCGCTTCCTTTTTCAACAAAGGCAATACCTGTGGCATATGAACCTTCTGCAGGTAAATCAAATGGTGTGATGGCTTGAAAAAACAGATCGGGTATACGAATTAAAATTCCTGCACCATCACCACTATCTGGTTCGGCCCCTGATGCACCGCGATGTTCGAGATTGCGCAGTGCTGTGAGTGCTTTTTCTACGATCTCGTGTGTTGCTACCTTATTGAGCGTGGCAACCATGGCAACACCGCATGCATCATGTTCGTGGGCAGGGTTATAGAGTCCCTGTGCATGTGGATAGTTGGAAGGCAAAGCCATGGTGATTGAGCTCCGATTGTCGAGTTTTTCGGGACAACCTTGGCCCTGGTACTAATTACTTTTGTTGCGGTGCAAAGAGTAGCAATAAAAACCAGTATGAGAAGAGTTTAAATACCGGCAACTTGGGCGATCTGACCGATTCCAGCGGTAATGAGCATGCCTAAAACGCCTCCAATTATAATTCGTACTGTAGTGCTGAGGATTTTGGAGCCAGCTGTTCGTGCACTGAGCACTCCCGTCAGAACTAGACCCACGAGTGTGAAGCCAACGATACTCAAAGCCTCTGTTCCAACTGATGGGGCAAGGGCTCCAGCAAAGGGAATAAGCCCTCCTGCCGTAAATGAGATAGCCGATGCGATCGCGGCCTGTACTGGGCGGGCCTTTGTGTGGGGATGCTGACCGAGTTCATCGCGCAAGTGCGCTGCAAGTGGATCCTTTGCATGCATCGCAATAGCAACTTCCATCGCAAGCTCTGGAGTTAATCCACGGTTGATATAAATATGTTGGAGCTCTAAGAGCTCTCCCGCAGGATCAGTTGCAAGATGTTCCATTTCAAGTCTTCGATCAGAATCTTCAATATCATTTTGTGAGCGCACTGAAACATACTCACCAACTGCCATAGACATTGCACCGGCGCTGATTCCTGCAAGTCCTGCAGTTATTAAAAACTCGCTTTTCCCAGCGGCTACAACACCGATCATGAGAGAGGCTGTAGAGACTAAACCATCATTGGCACCTAAAACTGCGGCGCGAAGCCAGCCCGCCCGATGGGTTCGGTGGTGGAGATTGCGCGCATATACATCATCTAGAGCCATAGTAGATAGCCTACCCGAGAAGTTCGGGCCTGCCTTTATTTAAGCGACGAAAGCTGATGAGTGCACCAATGGCAACAAATAATCCAACCCAGAGATTTAGGCGCAGTCCGAAAATCTCATGCGCTTCATCGATTCGAATCGCTTCAATGCCAATCCGGCCAATGCAATAGCCTAAAACATAGAGAGAAAATAACTGGCCTGGACGAAACCTCTTACTGAATCTGATTAATAGAAATGCTAAAGCAGTTGACCAGATCGCCTCATAGAGAAAGGTGGGATGAAAAGTTGCAAACTGTGTAAATCCATTAGGGCGGTTCAGCAATGGCACAGATAGCGCCCATGGTGCATCGAGTGGACGACCAAAGAGTTCGATATTAAACCAATTTCCAAAGCGGCCAATTGCTTGCGCAAAGAGAACTCCAGGTGCAAGTGCATCCATGAAGTATGCAAATGTTGGAAGATCAATTCTCTGGGCCAATCTGCGATAGCGCAGCCAGGCAGCTACTGTTCCTAGTGCGATAGCACCCCAGATACCGAGACCGCCCTCCCAGATTTTGAGAGCATCAAGGGGATTTCCCTGGCTACCAAAGTAATCATCGGGTGAAGAGATGACATGGTAAATACGCCCACCAATGATTCCAAATGGTACGGCGGTAATCGCTACCTCTGAAACTACCGATCTCCCATTGGGTGCAACAGCTCTAAAGCGTTTATCACCTAGCCAAATTGCAACAGCGATTCCTGTAATGATGCATAGGGCATACATATGGATCGTGAGCGGCCCGATTTCCAGCACCGAGAAAGTCGGTGATGGAATCGAACGTAGCAAGTGTTAGCCAGCCTCTACAGCAAGGCGGAACTCATTTAAATCAAAGCCATTTGATGTGCGCTCCCAGAGTTTTCCATTGATAAATACAGTAGGAGTGCCATTTACTTTATACGTCGGCATTGAATCTTCATGGGCCTTGACTAGGTCTAGTTTTGAACCCTGTGTCACACAATCGGTAAATGTCTTTGATGTGAGCCCGATGTAGTCACCAATCTTAACCAAATTTTCATTGGAGAAAAATCCTGAGTTTTCGAGTTCCGGTTGGACTGTATAGATCGCTTTATGAAAATCTAAGTAGTGCCCTTCATCGGCCGCGCACATCATCGCATTTGCAGCTCGCACAGATTCTGGTCCAAGGAAAGATAGAACGTGATAAACAACAGTGGCCTTCTTGCTACGTACCATGGTGTCTATATATTCACCTATAGATGTTTCAAAGGTGCGACATACTGGACATTGTGGATCTTCCCAGAGATCAATTGTTACTGGTGCGCCGGGATTTAACGTTAGACCCGAGCCAGCAGCGGGATTAATGGTTGCAGTTACTGCCTCACCCTTTGTGAAACCCTCAAGTGCTGTAAATGATTCGGTAGCTTTAGACGATGAGCTCATCATTGAAAAGACAACGCCCGTTACAACAACCAGGGCTACCATTCCAATTACTAGCCAGCGAGTGAAGTGGTCTCCGCCTTTGGCTGCCTTTGCCTGCTTGGACATTTACATCTCCTCGTTTGTGATAGCTATTTTCTCAACTGAGAATAATCCATAGGGGAAAAAGTATAGATAGAGGGCTAATAATGCCAGTCCTAAATCACGTGCGATTTCAATGGCATATGTACGGTGAACTTCGGCGGCCTTAGATGGATCGATTGCTCCACCACCCCCAAAGCATCCACAGTCGATAAGAATTCCTCGGGCCCAAACGCTAATAATCGCTGCGATAAAGACAACCATAATGGCGCCCGAGGCCATGGCCGATAAACGCACTGAGATGCCAACAATAAGTAGAAGCCCGATCGCTATCTCAAACCATGGAAGGGCATATCCCAGAATGTGGGCGATCTGTGTTGGCAGAATCTTATAAGCGGCAACGGCGCTAGCTGCCTCGGCAGGGACAAATGCCTTTAATCCCCCAGCCACGAGTAAAACTCCACCAATTACTAAGCGTGCAACTAAAGTGAAGAACCTTTGATACTTTTGATTAAAGGCGATCATTGAGTAATCCTATCTTGAGGTGTTCAAACTTCATCACTTGGGTCAATACCTTTATCCTGTGAGTTCCATGGATTTAATGACCTGGGGGTGCGCTCATAGCGCGCAGATAGCCCTAGTTTACGACTGGCAAAGAGAACTACAGTAAGAATCATCACTGCACTAATGATAACTGCTAGCCAACTCTTCATTTAAAGCTCCGAACCCTTAAAAACTCTCATTTAGTTTACTGAGTATCTTATTTTATTGGGTTATGAAAACATGTTGTATTTCCAGTATGACATGCGACACCGACTTGGGTGACATTAATCAATAGAGCATCTCCATCACAATCGAGTGCAATCGAGTGCACCTCTTGAAAGTGACCCGATGTGGAGCCCTTTACCCAAATCTCATTTCTACTGCGACTCCAAAAAGTCGCCTTACCTGTTGTTAAAGTCATCGCCAATGATTCAGCGCTCATGTAAGCAAGCATCAAGACCTCGTGACTTGTGAAATCTTGCACGATAGCTGGGATGAGCGCCGATGGCTCTTTCAGCAGTGCTTCGATTGCAGGATCAAGGGTGGCCATAGGGTAATTCTGCCTTACAAAGTGGTGATGGTGCGCACGGGATAATTGTGTGAGCCCAAATATGACTTCACATCCTTAATGCGATGAACTCCGAAGTGAAAGACGCTTGCGGCAAGGAGTGCATCAGCCCCGGCATCTAAAGCCGCCGCAAAATCTGCAAGGCTACCCGCCCCACCACTAGCGATAAGTGGGACCTTAGATACCGAGCGCACCGCTCGAATCATTCCGATGTCATAACCGGCGCGCGTACCATCTGCATCCAT
>CAFBSF010000007.1_pt1 | contig 22399 bp, 20 predicted proteins | sample 7270281 | NCBI WGS metagenome assembly CAFBSF01 (sample SAMEA6814055, study PRJEB35770) | freshwater metagenome | biome: Freshwater; feature: Freshwater reservoir; material: water | place: Czech Republic | collected 2017-05-23 | depth 30m m | reverse complement strand
CTGCACCGGTAATCACCGCACAAACAGTAGAGAGATCAGAGTCCGCCGGATGGTATGTCTCATTTGTGATGCCTTCAGGTAGCGCCTTTGATCACATGCCACATCCCAACGATTCTCAAGTCAGATTACGAGAATTAGATACTGAAACATGCGTTGCCAAATCATTTCGTGGTACAGCCACCGATGAACTATCACGAAAGAAGGTTCAAGAGCTTCGCACAAGCGCTTCTAAAGCCAAGATTGCACTCTCTGACGAAACGCGAATCTGTCGCTTTGATCCGCCGTTCAAACCTGGATTCTTGCAATACAACGAAATCGTGATTCCTATCCACCTGAGGGAGTAGTAGTTGTCAGGCTGGCGGCCAGTGGCATTGCCTACTCTGCATTAACAACTGCTCTTTCGCCCACAAACGACACCTTAGGGAATTAGGTTCGTAGTTGCATATATGCCAATCTATGGGGGTGTCAGATACTGGTGCCGAGAAAGTTGTCTACCGGACGTGCCCATTATGTGAGGCAACATGTGGACTTGCAATAACAGTCAAAGATGAAAAAGTTTTGCAGATTCGCGGTGATAAAGATGATGTTTTCAGTAAAGGTTTCATCTGCCCCAAAGGCACCACACTAAAAGCGTTGCACGAAGATCCAGATAGATTGCGAAAACCACTCGTAAAGCGTAACGGTCAGCATGTTGAAGTCTCTTGGCAAGAGGCTTGGCAGGAAGTTGAGCGTGGTTTGATGCACGTTATTAACACCTACGGTCGTGACTCAGTCGGAACCTATGTCGGAAACCCTAATTCACACAATCTTGCACCGCTCTTATATAACAGAACATGGATGCAAGCCCTAGGTACTACCAAGCACTTCAGCGCCTCATCAGTAGATCAACTTCCAAAACAGATTGCATCTGGATACATGTTTGGTACTGCAACCTCCGTAGCTATTCCTGATCTTGATCGAACCGATTATGTATTGATGTTAGGTGCTAATCCATATGTTTCAAATGGAAGTGTGTGTACTGCTCCAGATTTTCCAGGAAGGCTTGAGGCAATGCGCGCTCGAGGAGGAAAACTAGTTGTTGTTGACCCACGACGCACGCGTAGTGTGGAAAAAGCCGACGAGTGGTTGGCAATTAGACCAAATGGAGATGCATTTTTATTAGCAGCAATAGCTCACACAATTATTAACAGTGGCCGTGCCGATGTTGGCGATCATCTGCGCCCACACACTGCCGGCTTTGATGAGTTACCTGCTGCACTCAAAGCGTTCTCTCCAGAGGCAGTTGCAGATGTGACTGGTATTGATGCAGCAATAATTAGGAGAGTTGCAATGGAACTCTGCGATGCGCCTACCGCCCTTGTTTACGGGCGAATCGGTACCACTACTGTGAGTTTTGGTACCACCGCATCGTGGTTGGTTGATGTAATCAACATCATTACAGGTAATTTCGATAAAGCTGGTGGTGTCATGTTTCCTTTGCCCGCAGCGGGTGGACAGACAACTCGAGGTAAACCCGGGCGGGGCAAGGGATTTCGAATCGGAAACAGATTCTCGCGAGTTCGAGGTTTTCCTGAGGCTATAGGTGAATTTCCAGCAGCGCTAATGGCTGAAGAGATTCTCACTGATGGCCAAGGTCAGATAAAAGCTATGGTCACTATGGCCGGTAATCCCGTTCTTTCAACGCCAAATGGGCAACAAATCGAGCGAGCTTTTGAATCACTAGATTTTATGATTAGTGTTGATATCTACCTTAATGAAACAACTCGCCATGCCAATGTGATTCTTCCACCCCCATCACATCTAGAACGCAGTCACTACGACATGATTTATACCTCATTTTCGGTGCGCAACGTTGCTAATTACTCGGGCCCAGTATTTGAAAGAAAAAGCGGAGATCCAGATGAGTGGCAGATCCTTGCAAAGTTGGCAGGTATTGCACAAGGTTATGGTGCAGAGATCGATCCTGCTGTGGTGGATGATCACATATTTAATTCACTTCTAGAAAAAGTATTAAAAGATGAATTATCCCAGATTCATGGGCGCGATGAAGGAGAAATCCGAAAGCACATCAAATCTTCTGGTGCTCGTGGACCAGAGAGAATTTTAGATTTACTGCTTCGTAATGGACCATACGGAGATGCATTCGGGGCTAACCCAAAGGGAATTAATTTAGAAACTCTTAAAAATCAACCACATGGAATGGATTTTGGTCCACTATTACCAAGGATTCCAGAAGTTCTGCGCACACCAAGTGGAAAAGTTGAATTAGCCCCCGCAGAGATAGTGAGAGACTTAATACGTCTGGAAAACGCCCTTGGTGATTTTGATAAGGAAGAATTCTTACTAGTTGGTCGCCGACACATGCGCTCAAATAATTCTTGGATGCATAACATCGAAACCCTTGTTAAAGGCGCGACTCGTTGCACATTACAAATGCATCCAGATGATGCCCACCAGGTTGGGATAGGAGATGGAGAAAAGGCTCGCATCTCTAGTCGAGTGGGCACACTTGATGTTGTTGTGGAAATAACTAAAAATATTCGCCCCCGAGTGGTCAGCCTTCCTCATGGCTGGGGCCATAATCTGGCTGGCACAAAGATGCAAATCGCCTCCACAGTATCTGGTGTTAACACAAATGTGCTTACAGATGAAGAACAAATGGACCCATTATCTGGAAATGCTGTTCTCAATGGAATTCCAGTAAAGATCCAAGCGGTTACTACGCCACTATAAAAAAATGGGAAGAAGCGGTTTTGTTAGAAGGTCGGTGATTAAGAGTTAGCGGAAGTAAGGTCTTTAAAAGTATTAGCGCATCTTTGGTGCACGAGTTGGCATTGGACCCTTTGGAATTGGGATTGATAATCCACCAACAGCCTTTAAGCGGGCTCGAACCTCGCGCATCTGACGGGCAGTTAATTTCTTAGGCAATTTTTGTAGATGTTTTTGAAGTTTGCGTAAGGGCACTTGTGACTTCTCGTCGCCAACTACAACAAGTGTGATTGGAACACCTGGTGCAAAACGCTCAGTCTTCTTGCGCTCTTCAGTGAGCATTTGATTGACGGCGTTGGAGCCCTCACCAGTTAATACGATACCTGCGCGGCCAACGCTGCGATGGACCATATCTTGGTTACGAGCAACGGCAACTGCTGGGGTCGTGGCCCATCCTTTACGAATAGCCATGAGCACGCTTGCACCTGCACCGATTTGACCTTCAATCGATGAATAAGCAGCAGTACCGGCTTGGCGTGTAAAGAACAAAAGCGTCATTAATACGGCTAAAGGGAGAAAGATAAAAGCAAAGTAGACCGGATGACCAAAAGCTATGCCGACACCAATTCCAATGAGCCAGGTGATGAGGAAGATGCCGATGAGGGCAAATGGAATCCACGGCTTTACGGACTTTGTAACCTTATATGCATCCCGGAAAGTTTGAAAACGAGGGGATTTGATCTTCTTTTCTTTAGCTTTTCTCTTGAACATGCTGGCTAGTTTAGTGGGGCAGGGGCGGTTCCACCAAGACGGGTAGGTGCCCAGCGCTGCCCGACGTGGCTATCAGGATATTGATCCTGAATTTGGCGCAGCATTGCAAGTAGGTTCTGGCGTAGTTGGTTCTCTGCAACTTCAAGATCATCATTTCGCGAATAAGTAATTGGCTCACCAAAGACGACAGTGACTGGAATGTGCGCACGTCGCAGATTTCGCTTTACGCCCTTGGTCCATACACGCTGACTGCCCCAGATAATCGTAGGTATAACCGGAACACCTGCACCTATTGCAAGGCGCACGGCACCAGATTTTAATCCCTTGATTTCAAAACTCGTAGAGATTGTTCCTTCAGGAAATATTCCAATGATCTCTCCAGATTTTAATGCCCGTAGTGCTGCAACAAAAGATGCCGCTCCATTTCCGCGATCGACATTGATGTGGTGCATTCCACGCATTAAAGGCCCTGCTACTTTGTTTGAAAAAATCTCTTTTTTTGCCATAAAGCGCACGTAGCGCCCTGCAGGTAGGGCCGCGGTCCCAGTGATTGCAAAATCTAAGTAGCTCACATGGTTAATTGCAAGAATTGCGCCACCTTTGCGCGGAATATTTTCATCGCCCTGAAAATCAAATTTGAGTCCTAAGTATTTCCAGAGTGTTTTTATAAAGACAATTACTGGGGGATAAACAAGATCAGCCATGGGCGGCCTTAGCGGCCATCGCCTGCCTGTATAAGCGCCCTGCACGATAACTTGATCGCACTAGGGGACCGCTCATTACGCCAAGAAAACCAACCTCCGTCGCCTCGGCTGCAAGCTCGACAAACTCTTCTGGTTTAACCCAGCGCACAACTGGATGATGTCGATTAGTAGGACGCAAATACTGCGTAATGGTAATTAAATCGCAGCCAGCGCTGCGAAGATCAACCAGGGCCTGTGAGACCTCTTCGCGGGTTTCGCCAAGGCCTAAGATTAAATTCGATTTAGTAATCAATCCAAAATCACGGGCCATGGATATAACGCGCAGGGATTTTTCATAGGTGAAGGCGGGGCGAATCTCTTTAAATATTCGCGGGACTGTCTCTAAGTTGTGGGCGAAGACCTCGGGGCGAGTTTCAAATATTTGATTTAATAGATCTGCCTTGGCGTGAAAATCTGGCGCTAGCATCTCAACACCACAGCCTGGATTTAACTCATGAACCATTCTGATTGTTTCGGCATATAACCAAGCGCCCTCATCGGGAAGGTCATCGCGGGTGACACCTGTGATAGTTGCATAGGCAAGGCCCATGACTTTTACAGATTCGGCGACCTTGCGTGGTTCAGTACGGTCTAATGGATCTGGTTTTCCAGTATCGATATTGCAGAAATCGCAGCGACGTGTGCACTTATCTCCACCGATTAAAAACGTTGCCTCTTTATCTTCCCAACATTCAAAGATATTTGGGCATGCCGCCTCTTGGCAGACAGTGTGTAGACCTTCACTCTTAACTAAAGATCTCAGACGTGTGTATTCAGGACCCATGTTGGCACGGGTCTTAATCCATTCAGGCTTGCGTTCAATGGGGGTTAGGGCATTTCGTGCCTCAATACGGATCATTTTGCGACCCTCGGGTGCAATGCTCATATGCTCACTCGCTGTAGCGATTCAACGATATGACGTTGCACAATTGGTGCGACCTCATCGATTGTGATTAAACGTCCTAGCTCTCTCTCCATTGATGTTACATCTGCATCTGCGATACCGCAGGGAATTATCTGCTTGTAGGCACCTAAATCTGGACAGACATTGAGCGCAAAGCCATGCATCGTTACACCCTTAGTCACTCGGATACCAATTGCTGCAATCTTGCGATCACCTTGTTGATCAAGAATCCAGACTCCAGTGCGACCAGAGACACACGTTGCTTTAATCCCAAAATCCTCACAGACATTTATCAGAGCACGTTCCATTTCACGGACAAAACCTACAAGCTCATGTGGTTGCGAAAGTTTTACAATTGGATATCCAACAAGCTGGCCAGGTCCATGCCATGTAATTTTTCCACCGCGATCAACTTCAATGACAGGGCTTCCATCGGCAGGTTTTTCTGAATCTAGAGTCCGACGCCCGGAGGTATAGACCGATGGATGTTCAAGTAAGAGCAAAGTATTGGGGCAAATTCCCTCGGCCACTTGCGAGTGGATAGTGCGCTGCATGTGCCAGGCCTTTTCATAATCGACTAGGCCGTGGTGGGTGAGGGCTATCGCACTCTGATTAGGCTGGGTAACAACAGGCACAGCACTAGCCTAAAGGTAGGATTGGCTCCTAAGCAATTGAAGCCACATGAGACCTCTAGGAAAGGCCGACTTCATCATGTCCACGCACTCAGTTCAAAAAACCCGCAAGCCCTTTGCCATCGCACTCTTGGTAGTAATCGTTTGGTTTGGCATCACAGGCATATTCGGACCTCTTTTCGGCAAGCTCTCTTCAGTTCAAGAGAACAACAACTCTTCTTTCCTGCCTAAAGGCGCTGAAGCCACAAAAGCAGCCGATGTTATTGCAACCTTTTCAGGAAAAGACAGCTTCAATTTTCCAACTTTGATCTTATTTGAAGGCACAACAACTCCCGAGACATTTGCTGCGATTAATGCACATATGTCAACAGTTGGTGGGTTAACTCTGGATGGGACCGCATCTAAGATCTCTGATTTCCTAGCTCCTGGACAGCAAATAACTGTCTTTCCTTCTCAAGATGGCAAAGCGATTTTGGCCAATGTCCCTCTAGATGGAAATGCGATATCAAAAACTCTATCTAATGATAAACCCGTCTTGCCTGAAGTTGTTGCAACCCTTCGTGCAGATATCAAACCAGTCGCTGAAGCAAATGGTCTTACTCACTATGTAACAGGTCCTGGCGGATTACTGGGCGATCTCTTCAGCGCTTTTGGAACTCTGGATTCTTCGCTACTTTTAACAACACTTGGTGTTGTCGCGATAATTTTGATTTTGGTTTATCGATCCCCAATTTTATGGATTATTCCTCTCCTATCTTCTTTGTTCGCCTTATCTACTGCCGGTGGAATTGTTTATCTACTTGCAAAGAAGAACATCATTGATGTCGATGGGCAATCACAGGGAATCCTCTCAGTTCTTGTAATTGGTGCGGCTACCGACTACGCACTCTTACTTATCGCTCGCTATCGCGAAGAGCTGCACCTTCACGAAAATCGTTTTGATGCGATGAAGAGTGCTTATAAAGGTGTGTGGGAACCAATTCTTGCTTCGGGATCAACTGTTGCTATCTCACTTCTTATTTTGCTCTTTAGCCAGCTAACAAATACCGCTGGCCTTGGACCAATCGGTGCTATTGGAATTGTATGTTCGATGATCACAATTCTTACCTTGCTGCCTGCCCTTCTATTGATCTTTGGCCGCTGGATCTTCTGGCCACGTCGTCCACTCTTTGATGGAGATGACCATGTGATGAGCGGTCCTTGGTCAAAGCTTGCAAATGGAATCGGTCGCAATCCTCGGAAAGCATGGGTCGTCACAGGTTCAGTCCTCTTACTCTTTGCTTTTGCCTCAACCACACTTAAAGCTGATGGCATTGGCACAGTCGATACATTTACTGGTAATCCAGAATCTGTTGTTGGCCAAAAACTACTTGTTACTCACTTCCCGGGTGGAGAGGGTGACCCAACTCAAATAGTTGTTGCGGTCGACAAGATAGATGCTGTCACTGCTGCAGTTAAGAGTGGGCCAGGTGTTACAGAGATTCTTCCCTTGGTTGATCCAATGACTAAGGTCCTGAAGGTAGTTAATAACAAAGCCATCTTGAATCTCACTCTTGATAAGGCACCAGATAGCGTTGAAGCTGGAAATGATATTCCTAAGATTCGCGAACTAGCCCATGCGGCAGATGCCTCATCTTTAGTTGGTGGAACAAGTGCTGTTTACTTTGATGTGCGTACCGCAAATAATCAGGATAACAAGACGATCATCCCAATTATTTTACTTGTGATTACGATCATCCTTGGATTACTGCTGCGAAGTATTTTGAGTGCCATAGTCCTTCTTGGAACTGTCTTGCTTTCATACTTTGCAACTCTGGGAGTTTGCGCTCTTGTCTTTAACCATATATTCGGCTTTGCAGGAGGAGACAATTCATTCCCACTCTTTGCCTTTATTTTCTTAGTTGCCTTAGGAATCGATTACAACATCTTCCTTATGACGCGTGTACGTGAAGAGAGTGAAAAAATTGGAACTCGCGCAGGGATTATTAAGGGCGTGACAGTAACGGGGGCAGTAATTACTTCTGCCGGTGTCGTTCTTGCCGCAACTTTTGCAGTTCTTGGGTTGTTACCTTTAGTGCCGCTAGCTGAGCTAGGCTTTGCAGTGGCATTTGGAGTACTTCTAGACACCATCATTGTTCGCTCAATCTTGGTTCCAGCTTTGGTCCATGAGATTGGTCCAAAGATCTGGTGGCCATCGAAACTGCAGCGTGAGGATATCAAGAGCTAATGCGCGTAGGCATTGCTGGATATGGATTAGCAGGACGTTATTTCCATACACCTTTGCTTAAAGGGTGTGGGTATGAAGTCGCAGCAATTCAAACCAGCAATGCCGAACGGGTAGCTCATGCTGCATTTGATTTTCCGAATGCAGACGTTGTTGCAACCACGGAAGAGCTTGTTGCTCACAAACTAGATTTAGTAGTTGTTGCTTCTGCAAACATCGCTCATGCCCATGATGCCCTGCTTGCAATCAAGGCTGGTATCCCTGTAGTTGTTGATAAACCGATGGGCCGCACATTGGCTGAAACGAAATCGATTATCGATGCCGGCCTTAGTGCCAATGTTCCAGTTTCAACCTTCTTTAATAGGCGCTGGGATAGCGATGCACTCACAATTAAGCGTGTTATAGCATCTGGTGAACTTGGAGTGATTCACCGAATGGATTCGCGCTTTGAACGCTTTCGCCCCGATCTAAATCCAACATCGTGGCGTGAAAATATGAGTGTTGCCGATGGTGGGGGACAGCTACTTGATTTACAGCCGCACCTGATTTCAACGGCTATCGATTGGTTCGGTGCAGCAACGTTAGTTACCGCATCGGTTCGAGCTTTGCGCGGTGGCGCCGATGATGATTCGCTTTTAGTAATCAAACATCTCAATGGCGTGATCTCATATCTTTCGGCAAGTGCGGTGGTTGGTGCACCTGGACCGCGGATTCGAATTCTGGGGACTAAAGGCGCCCTAGTGATTAATGATTTAGATCCACAAGAGGAGTTACTTCGAAATGGAATGTATCCCAAGGGCGGTACGTGGAGCGTCCCAACTGCATCAAGGGCTTTTATTCATCAAGGTAATGATGTCAACGAGATAGCTGGCGAAGAGGGAAATTACGCACTCTTCTATAGCGCGGTGGCCGGTGCGATCGCCGGCAGTAATCCATGGCCAATTGATAACAAAGACACTCTCTTAGTTGCAGAGATCATCGATCAAGCGCGCCTCATGAATGAGCATGACTAAGCGATTTGACGTCGTAGTTGTAGGCGCCGGATTGGCTGGATTGAGCGCGGGGCTGCACCTACAGAGCAAAGGCGCAGATGTAGCAGTACTAGAGGCAAGTGATCGAGCGGGTGGGCGTGTAGCAACGGATTCAATACATGGTTTTCTCTGTGACCGCGGATTCCAACTCATCAACTCGCGCTATCCATCACTTGTCGAACTCGATGTTATCTCTGAGATTGACTTCATCCCAGCACCGCGAGTCATTGAAGTTGCGCTGGGAGATACTCGTCATGCAATTGGCGATCCGCGAAAGGCCCCCCTTGCAGCTCTAGATAGAGCAACGGGATCGATCCCGCAAAAGTTAGCGCTTCTGCAGCTTCTGCTATCGCGACCGAAGGCAGATGAATCCATTGGGCAGCTGCTTGCCTCATTAGGAGCAACATATGAACGAGTATTGCGCCCATTTCTGACAGGAGTATTTCTAGCTGAGCCAGAGAATATCGATGCTCGTTATGGGTTATCTATTATTCGCTCATTTGTTAACGGCTCACCAGGTCTACCACGTCTTGGTGTTGGTGAGCTTGCCTTTGCACTTGCAAAGAGATTGCCAGAGTTACATTTAAATACACGAGTAGAGCGGATCAGTAATTTAACTCTTGAAACCACAATGGGGGAGATCACAGCTGGTGCAATAATTGTTGCAACCGATGCCAGCACTGCGACACAGTTATTAGATCTAAGTGATGTGAATCCCATGGCTGGCTGTATTACCTGGTATCACTCATGTCAGAACAACCCATCGGGTACAGGGCGTTTAATCGTGGATGGGCAACGCAGGGGACCGGTGATTAATAGTGTCGTCGTCTCTGATATCTCATCATCATATGCACCAAAGGGTGAGCATTTGATCTCATCAACTACCGGACTAAATATTAATGAGTCTGAAGTCAGGCGCCACCTAGCGCTTTTGTGGCAGACCGATACACGCGATTGGCCCTTAATTGCTAAGTATGAAATTCCATCGGCATTGCCTCTGCACTACATCGGTAAATCACTCTCTAAACCATTAAAGATACGTGAGAGAGTTTTCGTTGCAGGAGATTACTGTGCAGTGCCATCACAACAAGGCGCTCTATTTTCTGGAAAGTTAGCCGCCGAGCTAGCCCTCCACTAAGGCAGCCAGTGCATCAGAGAGATGCGGGTAGTCCCACGTAAATCCAGCATCGAGAAGTGCCTGTGGGATAACGCGTTTGGAGCCCAAGACCTCACCTGAGAAGCCACCGAGCACGGCCTTTAATGCAAAGGCTGGTGCAGGAAATACTGCAGGTCGATGGAGTGCGCGGGCTAAGGCCGATGTGAACTCTTGATTTGTTACTGGATTGGGTGCGCTCAGATTAACTGGACCCGAGATATCCTCAACAAGTGCAAATTCAATTGCTCTAACGACATCATGCAGTGTGATCCATGACCACCATTGCTTGCCGCTACCGAGCTTGCCACCAAAACCTAATCGAAAGAGCGGAAGCATCTTGCCAAGTGCACCGCCCGTTGGATCTAATACCAAACCTGTTCTTAGCTTTACGGTGCGGACCCCACCTGCTAAATCGGCCGCAGCCTCCCACTCACGACAGACTGCAGCTAGAAAACCATCACCCACTCGATCTGATTCGATGACTGCGCGGTTACCGCTCTCGCCATACCAACCAACAGCACTGGCCGAAATAAAGACATCGGGTTTAACTTCAGCAACCGCCTTTGCAATTGTGGTTGTTCCCATTAAGCGCGAGTTCAAAATCTCTGCCTTGAACTTCTTACTCCAGCGCTTATCGTCAACCGGTGCACCAGCTAAGTGAATAATCGCATCGACACCTTCAAGGGCGCTTAAATCTACGTACCCTGTATGCGGATCCCACGTAACCTCATCGACTGCAACAGGTGCACGACGAACAAGGCGCTGGACAGTGTGGCCCTCAGATTTTAAGTGACCAACTAGGGCCGTGCCAATTAATCCCGATGATCCGGTAATAGCAATGCGTTCTGGAACTCGCATTAGTTTTAGAGACCTAAATCAGATTCGAATGCTCCACCTTCAAGACGCTCTTTGAGCGTTACTAAGAAACGTGCTGCATCCGCACCATCTACAACTCGGTGATCGTATGAGAGAGCCAGATAGACCATAGATCGAATCGCAATGCTCTCTCCACCATCGTCACCGCGCACAACCATTGGACGCTTAACAACTGCGCCAAGGCCAAGGATTGCAACCTGTGGCTGGTTGATAATCGGAGTATCAAAGAGTGCGCCTCGGCTACCGGTATTTGTCAGAGTAAATGTTCCGCCACCGAGCTCGTCTGGAGTTACTTTGTTATCGCGCGTACGTGCGGCAAGGTCGGCGATCTTTCGTGCAATGCCTCCCATATTTAAATCACCTGCATTTGCCATAACCGGTACCAGTAGACCGCGCTCAGTATCAACTGCAATACCTAAGTGTTCGGTACCGTGATAGGTAATCTGATCACCTTCAACCGATGCGTTCAGTACGGGGTGTTGCTTTAATGCCTCACAGATTGAAACGGCAAAAAATGGAAGAAACGAGAGTTTGACGCCCTCGAGTGCCTCAAATGTTGATTTGGCACGATCGCGTAGTCGTGCAATCTTTGTAACATCGACTTCGACGACAGTTGTTAACTGGGCGCTCACTTGTAGAGATTCAAGCATGCGCGCTGCAATAACTTTGCGAAGTCTGGTCATAGTTACTGTTGTGCCACGTAGAGGCGAAACTGCAACGGAAGGCGCTGCCGATGGAACATGAGCTACAGCCGGCATGCTAGTTACTGGCGCAACTGGAGCAGATAAGGCTTCGACATCTTCGCGACGAATGCGTCCACCAACTCCGGTGCCCTTAACGTTTGCAAGGTTGATGCCCAAATCATTTGCGAGTTTGCGAACCAGGGGAGTCACATAGGCATCACTTGACTGGGTAAGGGGTGCCGCTGGCGCAACAACTACAGGGGCTACTACAACTGGTGCAACAACTACAGGGGCTGCAACAACGGGGGCTGCAACAACGGGCGCAACAACTACAGGTGGGGCAACAACGGGGGCGACAACGGGGGCGACAACTACGGGGGCTGCCTCTGCGCTCTCTCCGATGACTGCTAAGCGAGCACCGACTGCAACGGTGGAATCAATAGGAACATCGATCGAGAGCAGAATGCCTGCAACTGGAGATGGAATCTCGGTATCTACTTTGTCAGTTGATACTTCTAGCAACGCTTCATCGACAGCGACAGTGTCACCAACATTTTTTAACCATCGTGTAACAGTTCCTTCGGTAACGCTCTCACCGAGTGCTGGCATGGTTAGTGAAAATGACATATCTATATTCTCCTTGATTATCCGTGTGCGTGGAGCGGTTTGCCTGCAAGTGCCATGTGTGCCTCACCCATCGCCTCAGAAAGGGTGGGGTGGGCATGAATCAAGGATGCTACGTCGACTGCACGTGCCTCCCAGTTAAAGATCAGTTCGGCCTCAGCCAATAGTTCGCCAACACGGGCACCGACCATGTGCACACCGAGAATGGGACCATCTTTTTCAGCGATTAATTTAATAGAGCCAGCTGTTCCAAGAATCTGCGCCTTGCCGTTTCCAGCTAAGTCATAACTGAGCTCGATCACTTCGTGTCCACGCCTCTTTGCTTCGGCAGTTGTTAAGCCAACCGATGCAACTTCAGGATCAGAGTATGTAACACGTGGAATTCCATCATAGTTAATTGGACGTGGATTTAATCCTGCAATCTCTTCTGCGACCAACATACCTTCGGCAAAGCCCACGTGAGCTAACTGCAATGTCGGTATGAGATCGCCAACGGCCCAGATGCCAGGCACATTGGTGCGGCACTTCTCATCAACTAAAACGTAGCCTCGATCCATAGTGATGCCAGCCTCTTCATAGCCCAAGTTGGCTGAAACTGGGCCACGACCAACTGAGACCAAAAGAATTTCGGCGGTGAAGCTCTTTCCATTTTCAAGAGTAACTTCAACACCTTTTTTGTTAGTGGTAACAGATTTGAAATATGTTCCAAGCTCGAAGTTAATTCCACGTTTCCTAAATGCACGCTCTAACTGCTTACTCGATGACTCGTCCTCAAGGGCGATTAAGTGTGGCAGACCTTCGATAATTGTTACTTCAGCGCCAAAAGATTTCCACACAGATGCAAATTCGCATCCGATGACCCCGCCACCTAAGACGATAACGCTCTTTGGAACGTAATCCATCTTTGTGCCGTGATCGGATGTAATGATCTGCTTTCCATCGATTTCAAGACCTGGCAAACTCTTGGCATAGGATCCAGTTGCAAGAACTATATTTTTACCGGTGTAAATCTGGCCGTTGACTTCTACTGAGTTTTTTGAGACCAACTTTCCATGTCCCTCAACGTATGTAATCGCACGTGACTTAATTAAACCCTGCAAGCCTTTATGAAGACGGGAGACAACACCATCTTTGTAGCTATTGACTCCAGCCATGTCGATTCCATCAAAGCTAGATTTAACTCCAAACTTTGCAGCTTCACGAGCGCCATCGGCGATCTCGGCCGAGTGCAGCAGCGCCTTTGTTGGAATGCAGCCTCTATGCAAACATGTGCCGCCGACCTTGTCGGCCTCGATGAGAACGACGCTCTTTCCTAACTGAGCACTTCGCAGGGCACAGGCATATCCGCCGCTACCCCCACCGATGATGACTAGATCAAACTCTGACACGTTTACTGCTCCGTTCGTGGAATATCTGCAGGACTCTATCTTGCCGTACAGGGGTGAAACTACCCAATGCCTAGTTGCTTGCCCCTTCAACCAAGGTCACGAGTGCGCGAAGTGCGATCCCAGTGCCACCGACTGGGGTATATCCATGTGCCTTGGCGGTATTAAAGGCTGGACCTGCGATATCTAAATGCAGCCACGGCATATCTGGATGAACAAACTCTTTTAAGAAGAGGCCAGCGACCAACATGCCGCCGCTTCGATCTCCAATGTTGGCCATATCTGCAACTGGTGAGTCAAGAGATGCACGTAGTTCAACAGGCAATGGCATCGGCCAAAACTGTTCGCCACTCTTTGAGGCAGCAGCTAAGAACTCTGATGAGAACTCTTCGTTATTTGTCATAACAGCACTCGTGCGTGTGCCGAGGGCGATAACTTGTGCGCCAGTCAACGTTGCAACATCGATGATTCCATCGAGTTTGTTCTTGCTGGCTTGAGCCTTTACCAAAGCATCGGCTAAAACTAAGCGCCCCTCTGCATCGGGATTTAATACTTCAATAGTTTTGCCACCGAAAATCGTAATGATGTCACTTGGGCGAGTCGCCTTATCACTTGGCATATTTTCAGCCAACGGCGCCCAGGTCTCAATTGCAACAGGGAGTTTGAGCGCTGCAATGGCCAGTGTTGCAGCACATACTGCAGCTGCCCCGCTCATATCTGATTTCATCGCCTCCATGCCGAGGGCCGGCTTGAGAGCTAAACCACCTGTATCGAAAGTGATTCCCTTACCTATAAATGCATATCGCTTTTTGATTGCACCCTTTGGTGTGTAGGAGATATGTAGAAGACGTGGTGGATTGGCCGATCCCTGACCGACTCCAATAATTCCACCAAAGCCTTGTGATTTAAGTTGCTTCTCATCCCAGATAGTTATCTTTAATCCAGCCTTCAACCCGCCAGCGGCCTTAAATGCAACTGCTAATTTTTTAGTGAAAGAGTCAGGCGTTAAATGCGAGGGAGGGGTGTTGATTAAATCGCGTACTAAAAAAGTGTAATCGGCAATAATCTTTGCGCGCGCAATAGCGGCCTTTGCATCTGGCTTAGATGCAGATTTACTGTAGATAGTAATCGTCTTTAGAGCCGCCTTGTGCTCGGCCTTGGATGATCCTCTGAACTCACTAAAGACATATGCACCAAGGGCTGCGCCTTCGGCAACAGCTGCGATGGATTCAGGAGTTGTTGAAGAGAGGGAAAATGTTGCAGCGTTTGTACCTGCCAGAGCTCGTGATGCGGCCCCAGCTGCTCGGCGCAGGCTCTCGTGTGAGTAGGAGTTAGATTTTTTGCCAAGACCTGTAAAGACCATCATGCTCACTGCGCTGCCCGGAGTTTTAATGACCTCATCTGCAGCGCCCGTAGCACCCATTTCAATAAGTGATGCCAGAATCGCTTTTGTATCGATGGCTAAGTCACCAGATTCGATTGCAATGCCGCCTTTGGCGTTTGTAGATGCCAACCCTAAAACTAGAACTTCATCTTTAAGGAGGCCATCAGATATTTTTAGTGTGGTCATAGGCCTTAGCGTAATAGATGTATTGGTAGGTTTGTACAATGAAGATCTCCCCGCTCAACGACAAGCATGTAGCCCGTAATGCAAAGATGGCTGATTTCGGCGGATGGATGATGCCTATTGAATATCCTGGTGGTGGAGTCATAGCCGAGCACACGGCCGTGCGTGAGCGTGTAGGAATCTTCGATGTATCCCACTTGGGCAAGGCATCAGTGATCGGGGTTGGAGCTCTTGATTTTCTCAATACGATGTTTACAAATGATCTTAATCGAATCGAGGATGGGTCGGCTCAATACACATTGCTGTGCAGCCCCGAAGGAGGGGTGATCGATGATCTGATCGCCTATCGAAACTCCCCAGATGATATTTTCTTAGTTCCTAACGCTTCCAATACCACTGATGTAGTTTCAACTCTTCAATCAATGGCACCATCAGGCATAAATGTTACTAATCTTCATAATGAGTTTTCAGTTATAGCTGTCCAAGGACCGCTAGCACCCCAAGTAATGCAGTCTCTGGGAATTAACACTGAGATTGACTACATGGCATTTTCCCATGTTGTTATCAGTGGAGCCAAAGTAATTCTCTGCCGTACTGGTTACACAGGAGAGCTGGGCTACGAACTTCTTCCAAAGGTCAGCGATGCCTCCCGTGTGTGGGATGCACTCGTTGCCGCGATCGAACCCCTCGGCGGTTTAGTCTGCGGACTAGGTGCCCGCGATACATTGCGTACTGAGATGGGCTATCCATTACATGGACATGAACTTTCATTAGAGATCACCCCAGTGCAGGCAAGTGCAACATGGGCCATTGGCTGGGATAAAGAGAGCTTTATCGGTAGTCAATCCCTGCGCACGGAGAAGGCCAATAAACCTTTGCGGCGAAGTGTTGGGGTTAAATCCTTAGATCGTGGAATCCCGCGTGGACATATGCAGGTCAAGAATGCAGCAGGAGAGATTCTTGGTGAAGTTACGAGTGGAACTTTTTCTCCAACACTCAAAGTTGGAATCGGTATCGCACTTCTATCATCGAGCGTGAAAATAGGTGATCAGTTAGTAATTGATGTTCGTGGCCGTGATTCATTAGTTGAGGTAGTTAAGCTCCCTTTTGTTGCCTCTCACGTTCGATAAATTCAATCGGTGTGAGAAAAGCTGCTCGCACATAGGTGCGTCGCAGGGCCGTCAATACAGGGTGCCCTGCAATGAGAATGAGGCCCGAAGTAAATACTGCTCTAGGTAGATCCCAGGCCATGGCCGTTAGAAAATGAAAAGTAAAGAAGCGATTAAGGTTCTCAGCGATTGGGGCACCGGCAAGAAAAGACAGTTGTGTATCGGCGCCCAATGCCCACGGCCAGAACTGCAGATCCATCAAAATCCCAAATAGCTCACTTGCAAAAACAGCAAAGAGCATGAGCATCGCAATCTCTTTCTTACCACGTACCTTCTCTCGGCCTGGTAGCAGTCCAGCTAGTAGCCCAATCCACGCCGCAGCAAATATTTGATAGCCCAGCCATGGACCTAGTCCACCTGTTAATAAGGCCGAGACAAAGATGGAGATCATCCCGAGGAGAAAGCCGAAGGAGGGACCAAAGACTCGCGCGCTCAATATTAATAAAAACCACATTGGTTCGATTCCAACGGCGCCAGCACCTAATGGACGAAGTGCTGCAACTAGGGCAGAAAGCACACCTAGGAGTGCAACAGACTTTGCATCCATACTTGAGTTGGAAATTTCAGAGATAGAGAGCACAACCGCGACCGTTATCGCCAGCGCAAAAAAGATTTGAGTTCGAGGCAGATTCTCACCCGCATAAAAAAATGGCCAGAAAAAGCCCGCCGCACTAATGCAGGATGCAAGAGTTAAAACAGCTGCGTTACGCCGAGTGAATCTAACGACATCCTTTGTCAACATCATGGAGATTTGCTTTCAATTGCCGCGATTACATCGCGCACTCGTAGCCAAGGCTGAGGCGACATAACTTTGGCAACTTGTGGGGCAAAGGCTGGGGATGAGAGTAGGACATCGATAGTTGGACCATCGGCAACGATGTCACCATCGGCGAGAAATATTGTACGGCTGGCTAATTCGGCAACGAGCTCTACATCGTGGGTTGCAATCACGACGGCACGATTAAAGATCGATGCAAACTCAAGCAATATACGTGTGAGTGATTTCTTGGCTTCATAATCTAAGCCTCGCGTAGGCTCATCGAGTATGAGCACTTTAGGATTTGCCGAAAGCACAACGCTTAGGGCTAATCCAAGGCGCTGTCCTTCTGATAAATCGCGAGGATGGGTATGTAGCGAAATGCCGGGAACTAATTGGGCAAGTACTGAGTGTGTGGTCCCAGGTGGGATCTGGTTATCTTTATCTGCCTGCTCGCACTCTCTCTCAACTGATTGGGCGTAGAGAAGATCACTTGGCTCTTGTGGAATGTAGCCGATTGTCTGTCTGCGCAGCTTGCTATGTAAATCTTTTGATAGAAGTGAGTGCACGCGAACAGTGCCGGTTTGCATCTCATTTACCCCGGCTATTGATCGAAGCAGAGAGCTCTTTCCAGCCCCATTGCGCCCCATGATTGCAACGATTTCATTATCAAAGACTGTGGTCGTGATTGAATCAAGTGCAATTTTAGTTCCGTAGGCAACGCTTAGTTGTGCTATCTCTATGACAGGAACTGAACTTACAGAAAGAGGGGTTGGTTTAGAATTTGGTATTGATTCGCGCAGCCCTTGGGTCGCACGACGCATGTCTCGCACAGATAGTCCAGCATCCTTTAACCCAAGGGCTCGAGCCAAGTGGACGATGGGGGGAGCGATAGGTGAGCTTTTCATTATCTCTTGCGCCGTTCCAACTGTTGTCACTCCACCACCGCTGATATGAACAATGCGATCTGCAAAATCGATAACACGCTCTAATTTATGTTCGGCGATGACGATGGTAATACTCAAGTCATGAACTAAACGGTGCAAAATCGATAGGACCTCTTCTGCAGCTATTGGATCAAGTGCACTAGTTGGTTCATCCAAAACTAGAACTTTTGGGTGCATAACAAGAGCACTAGCGATTGCAACGCGTTGTTGTTCCCCGCCACTGAGTGTTGCAATGCTGCGTGATCGAAGAGGTACTAGTGACATTAAATCCAGCGACTCTTCAACGCGCTTTCGCATAGTCTCATTTGGCAGATTCAGCGCCTCCATTGCAAAGGCCAACTCTTCCTCGACCGTATCTGCAACAAAGCCATTGATGGGGTTCTGACCAACGATCCCAATAAGGTGTGCGAGAGCCCCGGGCTTAACTTCGCGCGTTGATAGGCCATCAACTGTTATATCCCCAGCCAATATTCCACCTGTGTGATGAGGCACCAAACCATTAATTAATCGCAAGAGAGATGATTTACCCGATCCTGTTGGCCCAATAACTAGTACCAACTCACCTTCGGCGATCTCTAAATTCAGATTCTCAAGTACCGATGTAGTTGAATTTGGGTACACCAGCGAAACATTTGAAAACTTAATCACGATAACCCCATAACTAATAATCCTGAGAGTACAACTGCGCTATCGGTCATACGCCAACTAATGGGGCGGTAGCGAGAGCGCTTTCGGCTGACTCCATAGCCTCTGGAATCCATGGAGGCAGCTAAATCTAGAGAGCGGGCAAGAGACTCTTCGAGCAAGGGAATTGCTACACGTCTATACGATGCAAGGCCTCTCGTATCCTGTCCCCGCAGACGCTGAGCCTGTCGGATTCGCGTCACACTTGTGACTAACTGAGGCAGAACTGATGTCGCAATTACAACTGTTACACCAAACTCATAAACATAAATTGGAAGTACTCGTAGTAATCGATGCGGACTCGTAAGCGATGCAGCTGCCCCAAAAATTACGATGATGGCGCAGATGGTTACACCCTCACTCAAGGCCGATGAAAGACGCTCAAGAGTAACTGCGCCTCCAATGCGTATACCTGGCATCCAATCTGGGAGCGGCACTCTGGGAAGAGTAAAGAGAGTTGTTCCAGGGATCGGGACTCCGATTACGACTCCTATGAAAGTGCGAACCATTAAAATCCCGAGTGCAATCTTTAAAGTCCAGTTAAAGCTCTTACCCCAAGGCGCATCATCGCGCTGTGATAGAACAATCAATCCCACCACACCCACTGACACAACTGCGAATACTGGTGTGTTTGCGCGTGCGACCGAGATCGCAACTGCACATGACCATATCCACCATGTCAGTGGGTGAAGTGAGAGCTTCTTCATTTGAAGATTGTTATTACTTTTTTGATAGAGCCTTGGGAGTAGGAATTTCAACGCCACACTCTTTAGCTGGGAAGCCATTGAGGCCGCAGATGAGTCCTGATGATGCTGCGCGAATCTTTACGACTTGACCTAAGACATCTATTCCCTGTGAAGCCTTAGCAGTTCGCACACAGCGGGTAATTGTCTTTGCCACCTTTTCACCCTTGGGGGCCCATGCAGCCGCTCCAAACTCAATTACTAAAGCGATTCGTTTGGTATCTGGATCTGCCTTTGTCGTGCCGCAGATTTTTTTGAAATCTGGCTTTACCTTTGGTGCAAGCGATGGAATGTCATCACTGCCAAATACAAAAGACCAGCCTTCAACGGAGCCATCTGCGATATCAACAGTTGGTCCAGTCATGGCAGCCGTCCACGTAGTTTTATCTGGTGCGGTTTGGAAGTATCCCCAGTAGCGCCAACCTTTTTCGGCAGCGCTGGCAGGTGGAGTTAAGAAGAGAGATGATGTAAGAATTGTGATTGCTACGAGTATTGATTTTAATCTCATTGATGTGAAGCCTCTCGAAAAAAGAAGAGTCTCACAGGGGTAATCCATCTAAAAGTGCAGAGAGCGCACCAGTATCTAGGACCACACCCCGCAAACCTCGGCGGGTGTCATGTCGATTACTGTCTTTCATTAGGTAATCCGACTTAGCGCTTTTCATAGTGCGCCTTACGGTTGCGGGTCAGCGTCGGAGTTTCACCGAACTTCCCCTAATGAGAAACCTATTAAGTTGTAGGCGAAGGCAACCACACTGCGGTGGAGTTGGCAAATAACCACGCAGGTTCTAGGGTCATCCCATGGAATATCGTCGCCTTGGCAGTACTGGAATGTATGTTTCTGAGATCTCCTATGGAAACTGGATTACTCATGGCTCTCAAGTAGAGGCCGAAGCTGCAATCAAGTGCGTCAAAGCCGCCCTCAATGAAGGCATCACTACCTTTGATACTGCCGATGTCTATGCCGGCACTCGCGCCGAAGTTGTATTGGGCAAGGCGCTCAAAGGAGTGCGGCGTGAATCCTACGAACTCTTTACAAAGGTCTATTGGCCAACGGGTCCTGGAAAAAATGATCGCGGTTTATCGCGCAAACACATTATTGAATCCTGTAACGCATCACTCAAGCGTCTGCAAACAGATCACATCGATCTATATCAAATGCACCGTTTTGACTTTGAAACCCCATTGGAAGAATCACTCAGCGCCTTTGATGATTTAATCCGTGCTGGAAAGGTGCATTACATAGGGTTTTCAGAATGGACCGCTGCGCAGATTTCATCGGCGCTAACAATTCAAGATGCACATGGCTACAACCGATTCGTCTCTAGCCAACCGCAGTACTCAGCGCTTTGGCGGGTAATCGAGGCCGAAGTTGTCCCACTCTCGATTAAAGAGGGTATCGGGCAGATCGTATGGTCACCGATGGCACAAGGCGTTCTCTCTGGAAAGTATCTACCAGGTAAAAAATTGCCAGCTGGATCACGCGCAACTGATAAGAAGAGCGGTGCCAAAATGATTTCAGGATGGCTGCGTGAAGAGGTTCTTACCGCCGTTGCGAACTTGGCACCTGTTGCTAAAGAGGCTGGTTTAACGATGTCGCAACTTGCCATCGCGTGGGTGTTACAGAATCCAAATGTCTCATCTGCGATTATGGGTGCAACAAAGCCATCTCAGGTGAGGGAAAATGTGAAGGCTGCAGGTGTAAAATTAGATGCATCGACTATGAGGGCGATTGATGCTGCACTCGGAAAACTACCTGAAAAAGATCCAACTAAAAATATAAGCCCAAATCCCCGCGCTTAATTAACGCTATCGCCAACCTTTGCCTGAGGGTGCGGTGCACGCAGGCGACGCATCTGTGTAGAGCGTAGCCAGGCATACATACCTAGACGTTTAGTTGCAGCATTTGGAAATTTCGCTGATACCAGGGTGCGAATTTTTCGGCTCAAGAAAATGCCATCGATCACGGCGATAAGTAATACGCCATACATGACTGCGATAGCACCCAACTGGACGGATGCCTTGGGAATCAGAGTCAAGATTAAAACTACAAAGATAATTGGCAGAAAATACTCACCGATTGAGCGGCGAGAATCGACATAGTTGCGCACGAAGCGGCGCTCGGGACCGCGGTCACGGGCAGGCAGAGCGCTTTCTTCCCCACGCAGATATGCAGCACGTGATGCAACACGATCGTGGCGGGAGGCCTCTTTTGCCGCGCGCTTTTGATCCTTTGTTACTACTGGGGCAAGAGAGGATGTGATTCGCTTTGCCTCTGAGATTTTACGTTTAGGGGTCGGGCGCCCCTTGCCAGTTGATTCATTAGCCATGTGACTAACTATATTAGTTTTTCTACCTCTTTGGCTCGCAAGGGTTAGGGGGAGAAGGTAGGCTTATCCCATCTAGTTCAAGGAGAGCCATACATGACTACAGAGACACCAACTGACTCATTAACAACTGCGATTCGTTTAACCGATGTCGCTGCAGTGAAGGTAGCTGCGCTGTTGGCACAGGAGGGCCGCGATGACTTAATGCTTCGTGTGGCCGTTCAACCTGGTGGCTGTTCTGGTCTTCGCTATCAGCTCTACTTTGATGACCGCAACCAAGATGGAGATATCATCCACGAATTTGGCGGAGTTAAAGTCATTATCGACAAGATGAGTGATCCATATTTAATGGGCGCTTCAATTGATTTCGTGGACACAATCGAAAAGCAGGGTTTCACAATCGATAACCCAAACGCTGGCGGATCCTGTGCCTGCGGCGATTCATTTAACTAACTCACACTACTTAG
>CAFBSF010000006.1_pt1 | contig 24051 bp, 22 predicted proteins | sample 7270281 | NCBI WGS metagenome assembly CAFBSF01 (sample SAMEA6814055, study PRJEB35770) | freshwater metagenome | biome: Freshwater; feature: Freshwater reservoir; material: water | place: Czech Republic | collected 2017-05-23 | depth 30m m | reverse complement strand
TGCCACGCATCCTTTAACGACCCATCCTGAGAGATGGGGAAGGAGATTTAGATGAGCGTTGCCCTGTCCGCACCCGATATCTCACGTGCGTTGATACGTATTTCCCATGAAATTCTCGAAGCTAACCCTTCAACAGATCAGATCACGCTGCTCGGTATTCCAACTCGCGGGGCCCATCTAGCTCTGCGAATCGCAGCGACCATGAGTCAGATCGTAGAACACGAGATACCAGTTGGGATGCTAGATATCACCATGCACCGCGATGATCTGCGCATGCGTCCACCACGGCCGATAATGCCGACATCGATCCCAAACACTGGGATTGAAGGGCGCGAAGTAGTTTTGATCGATGATGTTTTATTCTCTGGACGCACTATCCGCGCCGCCCTCGATGCCTTAGGTGAGATCGGTCGCCCGCACACCGTCCAGTTAGCTGTCCTGGTTGATAGAGGCCACCGCGAACTACCAATTAGAGCTGATTTCGTTGGCAAAAATCTCCCCACGTCGATCGCCCAGTCTGTAAAAGTGCAGTTAACTGAGATTGATGGCGTGGATGAAGTTTTGATTGAGGCAATCTAATGCGCCACCTACTATCGATATCAGATCTCTCAAAGGCACAGGCGATTTCGATTCTGGATACTGCTACCGAACTAGCTCGCGTTAGTGATGGAGCGGTGAAAAAACTTCCGACATTACGTGGCCGAACAATTGTGAACCTCTTTGCTGAGGATTCAACGCGCACCCGTATCTCTTTTGAGGCTGCCGCTAAACGCCTGTCGGCCGATGTTATTAACTTTTCTGCAAAGGGATCGAGTCTGAGCAAAGGTGAATCCCTTAAAGACACTGCACTTACATTGCAGGCGATGGGCGCCGATGCAGTCGTTATTCGACATAGTGCATCGGGTGCGCCTCAACGTTTAGCTGACTCGGAATGGATGCTTGGCAGTGTTATCAATGCAGGCGATGGCACTCATGAGCATCCCAGCCAAGCTTTACTCGATGCCTTCACTATAAGAAAACATCTTGGTAAGGGTTCACCAGATTTAGTTGGAATTCGAGTAGCAATAGTGGGTGATGTTTTGCACTCACGTGTTGCTAGATCTAATGTCCTACTGCTAACGCTCTTGGGTGCCAGCGTCACACTAGTGGCACCGCCGACGCTTTTGCCTGTTGGTGTTGAAAGCTGGCCAGTAAAGATTTCCTATAATTTAGATTCAGTCTTAACCACAGTCGATGTAGTGATGATGTTGCGCGTACAGCAAGAGCGCATGAGTGATCTCTTCTTTCCAAGTGCACGTGAATACTCGCGATACTTTGGTCTAAATGCCGATCGCCTTAAATTGATGTCTCCTGATTCAATAGTGATGCACCCTGGTCCAATGAATCGTGGATTGGAAATTGCAGCAGAAGTCGCCGACAGTGCCCGTTCTGTGATTGTTGAACAGGTGGCAAATGGCGTCAGCGTGCGAATGGCCATTTTGTATGTCTTGTTAGCAGGTCAACCTTTGGAAGCAGGTAGCAAGTAATGGCGACCGAGCGATATCTACTTAAAAATGGATCACTCCCAGATGGGTCAAAAAGTGATGTACTCATAGCTGATGGATTAATTAAGAACCGTGCCGTAAATATCATCGACGCCGATGCAATGGTTATCGATGTTAAAGGCTCGATACTACTTCCAGGTTTAGTTGATCTTCACACACATCTGCGCGAGCCAGGTCGAGAAGATGCAGAGACTGTTCTCTCTGGATCGCGCTCTGGAGCCAAAGGTGGCTTTACTGCACTCTCTGCAATGGCAAACACATCTCCCGTTGCCGATAATGCCGGCGTTGTTGAGCAGGTTTATCGATTAGGTCAAGAGGCGGGTTTACTCGATGTCTTTCCAATCGGAGCGGTAACAAAGGGACTCGAAGGTAGCGCTCTCTCTGAAATCGGAGCGATGGCAGAATCAATAGCGCGGGTTCGTGTATTTAGTGATGATGGCAACTGCGTATTTGATCCTTTAGTGATGCGTCGTGCCCTTGAATATATAAAGAAGTTTGATGGAGTGATAGCACAACATGCGCAAGAGCCACGTTTAACCGTTGGTTCGCAGATGAATGAGGGTGCAGTATCTGCAATATTAGGACTTAAAGGCTGGCCTGCCATTGCAGAAGAGGCAATTATCGCGCGCGATGTTTTACTCGTAGATCATGTTAAATCTCGACTACACATCTGTCATGTGACTACGGCTGGGGGAGTAGAGATAATCCGCTGGGCCAAGGCGCGTGGAATCAATGTCAGCGCCGAAGTCACCCCGCATCATCTTCTTTTAACCGATGAGTTAGCTCGTTCATATAATCCGGTTTTTAAAGTGAATCCACCGCTTCGCACCGAGAAAGATGTAATGGCCCTGCGTGAGGCTCTAGCCGATGGCACCATCGATATCGTTGCAACCGATCACGCCCCACATAGCACTGAGTCGAAAGAGTGTGAGTGGAGTGAGGCCTCCTTTGGAATGCTAGGTCTTGAAACCGCTCTCTCGATCGTTCAGAAAACAATGGTTGATTCAGGGCTTATGAACTGGGCGCAAGTTGCAGATCGTTTATCTACAGCGCCGGCAAGGATTGCAGGCTATGTTGAACAGGGCCGAAACTTAGAGATCGGGGCACGGGCCAATTTAATGATTATCAATCCCGGTGCATCATGGACTGTCGATAGGGATTTGGTGGCATCCAAGAGTCGTAATACCCCTTTCCATGGTTACGAGCTGCCAGGTGTCATTACGCATACATTCTTTAACGGAGTACCTACACTCATGAACGGTGTGCTTGTGGAGACCGGTGATGCTCGGTGAGTAAAGCTTTCTTTGTCTTAGATGATGGCAGAATTTTCGAAGGAAAGTCCTGGGGAGCTGCCGGTAAAACTTTTGGCGAAGCGGTATTTCAAACAGGTATGACTGGTTATCAAGAGACACTCACCGATCCCTCCTACCACAAGCAAGTGGTCGTGATGACTGCGCCACATATTGGTAACACTGGAGTAAACAGCGCCGATAATGAGTCTTCAAAAATCTGGGTTGCAGGTTTTGTTGTACGTAATCCATCGACACTGACATCAAACTGGCGCAGCGAAAACTCGTTAGAGGCCGAATTAATCGCCAACAATATTGTTGGTATTCAAAACGTTGACACACGTGCAATTACACGCCATCTTCGCGATCGTGGCTCAATGCGCGTAGGAATCTTCTCTGGTCTAGATCTCTCCCGAGAAGAAATGGTCGTAGAAGTTCGTAAGATAGAGGCGATGAGTGGCGCATTTTTAGTTGCCGATGTTTCAACTCCACAGCCGTATGTCGTGCCAGCCATGAGAGAGAGAAAGTTCGTAGTAGCCGCACTCGATCTGGGAATAAAGGCTGCAACACCAAAGGCTCTAGCCCAGCGTGGAGTCGAGGTTCATGTTCTTCCATTTAACTCAACTATTGAAGATATCGCATCGCTTAACCCAGATGGAGTATTTATATCTAACGGTCCGGGCGATCCAGCGACCATGCTGGACACGATTGAGTTAGTGCGAGAAGTATTATTGAAGGAGATCCCTATCTTTGGAATTTGTTTTGGGCACCAGATATTAGGTCGGGCATTGGGATTTGAAACCTACAAATTGACATTTGGACACCGTGGGATTAACCAACCAGTAATCGATAAAAATACGGGCACAGTGGAGATAACATCACATAATCATGGCTTTGCACTCAAAGCCCCTACCGATACCGAGTTCTCAACGGTTTATGGCAGGGGAGAAGTCACCCATGTATCGCTCAATGATGGAGTAGTTGAAGGCTTACAGTTACTGGATCGTCCAGCTTTCTCTGTTCAGTACCATCCAGAAGCGGCCGCTGGGCCCCACGATGCGGCATATCTCTTTGATCGCTTTATTGAGTTGATGAGTAAGAAAGTGCCTGCCTAATGCCATTAGATCCATCGATTAAATCAGTTCTCGTTATCGGTAGCGGACCTATTGTTATTGGCCAGGCATGCGAATTCGATTATTCGGGCACCCAGGCCTGTCGCGTGCTTCGCGAAGAGGGGATTCGAGTAGTTCTTGTTAACTCCAATCCTGCAACGATTATGACCGATCCAGAGTTTGCCGATGCTACCTATATCGAACCCATAACATCTGATGCGATTGAAAAGATTATCGCCCATGAAAAACCCGATGCAGTCTTAGCAACCCTTGGCGGACAAACCGCCCTTAATGCCGCTATCGATCTTTTTCATAAAGGAATTCTGGCGAAATACGGAGTGCGTTTAATCGGCGCCGATGTGGATGCCATCAATCGTGGCGAAAATCGTGAGCTCTTTCGTGAGATCGTTGCAAAGGTTGGCGGTGAATCTGCTAAATCTGTGATCTGTCATACGATGGACGATGTTATTGAAGGAGTAAAAAAACTAGGTTTTCCAGTCGTTATTCGTCCCTCCTTCACAATGGGTGGCTTAGGTTCTGGTATTGCTTTTGATTCCAAGGAGCTGGAACAGATAGCTGGCGCAGGACTGCGACATAGCCCAACATCTGAAGTTCTGCTGGAAGAGTCGATTATCGGCTGGAAGGAGTACGAGCTCGAAGTTATGCGCGATCGCAAAGACAATGTTGTGATTGTGTGCAGTATTGAAAACATAGATCCCATGGGGGTCCATACCGGTGATTCGATAACCGTAGCGCCGGCTATGACTTTGACCGATGTCGAGTATCAGATATTACGTAATTTATCTCTAGATATTATCCGCGAAGTTGGTGTTGATACAGGCGGATGCAACATCCAGTTTGCCGTTAACCCAGCAAATGGCCGAATTATCGTTATTGAAATGAATCCACGTGTTTCACGATCAAGCGCCTTGGCATCAAAGGCAACTGGATTTCCAATAGCTAAAATTGCAACGAAGTTAGCTATCGGTTATACCTTGGATGAGATTCAAAACGATATTACTAAGCTCACGCCAGCCTCTTTTGAGCCAACCTTAGATTACGTAGTTGTAAAGGTGCCGCGATTTGCCTTTGAGAAATTTGCCGATGCTGACCCACGTCTGACAACGACCATGAAGAGCGTTGGAGAGGCGATGGCTATTGGTCGCTCGTTTTCGGAGGCGTTGATGAAGGCGTTGCGATCACTGGAGCGCAAAGAGGCGATATTTACATGGCCGCAAGTAAAAGGCGATGAACTACAGGAGCTTTTATCGGCCCTAGCCGTGCCAACTGAGTATCGCTTGCAGCAGGTGCAACGTGCTTTGTGGGCAGGTGCAACGATCGACGAAATCTTTGCGGCGTGCAAAATCGATCCATGGTACTTGCGACAGATTCAATTAATTAATGAACATGCAGCAATCATCGCTCTGCCAGGTGAACTCAGTATGGAGCTTTTAAAGGATGCAAAAGGTGCAGGCTTTTCAGATGCACAGATCGCCACACTGCGCGGGATTCCTGAGGATGAAGTGCGACGGATTAGGCATCACTTAAATATCAGACCGGTCTACAAGACGGTAGATACGTGCGCGGCCGAGTTTGAAGCCTTCACTCCGTATCACTATTCAAGTTATGAGGAGGAGAGTGAGGTACGCCCACGAACAACTCCAGCTGTCATTATCTTAGGAAGTGGTCCTAACCGTATCGGTCAAGGTATTGAGTTTGATTATTCCTGTGTTCATGCATCCTTTGCACTTCGGGCTGCAGGTTATGAAACGATAATGATTAACTGCAACCCCGAAACTGTTTCAACTGACTATGACACTAGTAACCGTCTGTATTTTGAACCACTCACACTTGAAGATGTGCTGGAGGTAATTCACGCTGAAACGCTAACTGGACCAGTTTTGGGAGTAATTACTCAGCTTGGTGGACAGACACCATTAGGACTTGCAGCTGGATTAAAGGCCAACGGTGTGGTTATTTTAGGTACCAGTCCCGAGGCGATTAACTTAGCTGAAGAGCGTGGCGCATTTGGTCAGATATTGGTAGATCAAGGCCTTAATGCACCAGAGTTTGGTATGGCATCCTCACAGTTGGAGGCGATAACAATCGCTACCCGCATTGGTTATCCCGTACTCGTACGACCATCCTTTGTCTTAGGTGGACGAGGAATGGAGATTGTCTACGACGATAGCGCCCTTGCCGGATTTATAACACGCGCCACGGATATAACACCTGATCATCCAGTTTTGGTCGATCGATTTTTAGATAGCGCAATAGAAATAGATGTTGATGCCCTCTTCGATGGTAGCGAGCTCTTCTTGGGTGGAGTCATGGAGCATATTGAAGAGGCAGGAATTCATAGTGGTGATAGCGCCTGCGTGCTTCCATCCATGACAATCTCTTCGGCGCAGTTAACGGAGATTAAAATAGCTACGACAAAGATTGCTCAAGGTGTTGGAGTCCTTGGACTGATTAATATTCAATTTGCAATAGCTGGAGATACCCTTTACGTGTTAGAGGCTAATCCACGTGCATCACGTACCGTGCCATTTGTTAGTAAGGCGACAGGTGTTGCATTAGCCAAGGCGGCCGCACGCATCTCACTAGGAGCATCAATTGCAGAGCTTCGCAGCGAGGGTATCTTGCCGAAATCCGGTGATGGCCTAGCAAAGGGAGTATCTGTGAAAGAGGCGGTGCTTCCGTGGAATCGATTCCGCCGTACCGATGGCCGTGGTGTCGATGCGATTCTCGGTCCTGAGATGCGATCTACAGGTGAAGTCATGGGTATCTCCCCAGGCTTTGGAGAGAGCTATGCAAAGTCACAGATACAGGCCTTTGGTCCACTACCAAAGGGCGGAACAGTATTTATATCCCTTGCCGATAAGGACAAGGCATCAGGGATAGAGGCAGCCGCCGGATTAGCCACATTAGGTTTTAGAATCTTGGCAACCGATGGAACAGCGCGATATTTGGCCGAACATGGAGTAGTTTCCATATCTGTTCGTAAAAATTCAGATGGTACGGGGCCGATGGGTGAACCGACGATCGTAGAGATAATTAACTCGGGGGATATTGATTTAGTGATTAATACACCAGTAGGACGGGGCGTTCGAGCCGATGGCTGGCTCATTCGCACCGCTGCAGTGCAGCGATCGATTCCAATTATTACTACTACTGCCGGCTTTAATGCAGCCGTAGAAGGAATTCGTTTCCTACAATCACACGAGTTATCAATTAAGTCACTGCAAGAGTGGCTGGCTTAGAGATGGCGCTGATTAATAAAAATGCCGCACAGATTAGTGCCACGCTAGTAAGTAACAAACGTGTTGGCCAATACCACCAGTTAATAATAAATATCGGCGATCTTGCACAGTTATGTAAACCAGGCAACTTTGTTGCGATAAGTGTCGGTGGTGAGACATCGGGTATGGTCCTGCGACGTGCTTTTGCTATCTCACGTGTATCTACTAGTACCAATTTTGGTGGGACTATGGAGCTCATCGTTGCAGCACACGGCCAGGGCAGTCGATGGTTATGTGCCCAGCTAGAGGGCGCAACGCTAAATCTCGTCGTTCCACTTGGAACTGCTTTTGGTATTCCAACAGAGCCAGTACAAGTTTTGCTTGTCGGTGGGGGATATGGCTCAGCGCCTCTATTTGGATTAGCTGAAGTTCTCAATGCCCGTGGCTGTCGAGTTGATATGTTGCTGGGTGCAAGTACGGCTGGAAAGATTTATGCACCCATGGAGGGTAAGCGCGCAGTTAACTCTCTTCGGATTTATACCGAGGATGGTTCAATGGGTCAGATGGGTCGAGTTACAGATCCCATCGCCTCATTAATTAATGATATGGATATCGCAGTTATTTACTCCTGTGGACCAATGGCGATGCTCTCGGCAATCAATGCGATCACATCACAAAGCGATGTCATTCACCAATGTGCAGTTGAAGAGTCGATGGCCTGTGGAATTGGTATCTGTATGACATGTGTACTTCCCGTCGCCGATGAAACTGGCGCCGTGTCAATGCTGCGCTCATGCATCGACGGTCCAGTCATGGATGGTGCCTATGTTCAGTGGGACAAAGTAGGTCAAGTTTTATGACGAGTGTTGATCTCTCAACGACAATTGGAAATGCTTGGTTTCCAAATCCGATCTTTACAGCAAGTGGATGCGCAAGCTCTGGCCGTGAACTCGCACAGTTTTTCCCTCTGCATGATCTTGGCGGTGTTGTAACAAAATCGGTGATGAGCAAGGCGCGTACTGGCCGTCCCACACCACGTATGGCTGAAACTCCTAGCGGCATGCTTAACTCAATCGGACTTCAGGGCCCAGGAATCGATGCCTTTATCGCTAAAGATATCCCCTATTTAATCGAGCAGAAGGCCCGCATTATCGTTTCAATTGCGGGGGAGACGATTGAAGAGTATTCAACTCTGGCCCGAAAGCTTCTCTCCGTTTCTGGTATTAGCGCAATTGAAGTAAATATTTCATGTCCGAATGTTGAAAATCGTGGACTGGTATTTGCTTGTGATCCCGATGCATCACGTCGTGTTATCGATGGCGTGCGTCGAACTATTGGGGGCGAGCTACCAATCATTGCAAAGCTATCTCCTGATGTAACGGATTTAGTCTCAATTGCTCGAGGTGTTATCGATGCCGGAGCCGATGCATTGGCGCTGATAAACACCGTGCTTGGAATGGTAATTAACCTTGACACGATGCGCCCACATCTGGGTGGTAAAACAGGTGGTTTGTCAGGTCCTGCTATACGACCGATAGCCGTTCGTGCCGTCTATCAAGTCCACGAAGCTATGCCTAAAGTTCCCATCCTCGGAATGGGCGGAATCACTAACGGTCGAGATGCACTTGAGATGATTGCCGCCGGCGCCTCTGGTGTTTCTATTGGTACTGCCAGCTTCGGTAATCCCATGGCCTTAATCTCTACAGCCCAAGAGTTGAAAGATCTTTTAAGTGCAAAAGGTTTTACGTCACTGCGAGATGCCATCGGCTTTGCTCACCGTATTGAGACGGCTCAATAAGATGACAATGAAGGCACCTGTTGTTCTAGCCGTGGATACCTCAGATTTATCGATTGCGATTGAATGGGTAAAGGCAACACAAGGTTTGGTATCTGTCTACAAATTAGGATTAGAGTTTTTCTTAACTTTTGGCCATGAGGGTGTTCGCGCTATTACAAGTGAGACCGATAGCGATATTTTTCTTGATTTAAAACTCCACGATATCCCTCACACAGTTAGCGGTGCCGCACGTGCGATATCTTCACTTCGCCCAAAGTATTTAACAGTGCATGCATCTGGGGGCAGTGCGATGATTGCCGCTGCGGTAGAGGCAGTACCCTCCACTTTTGTAACTGGTGTTACGATTTTAACCTCGCTTTCTGAAAATGATGTAGCAGATATTGGGTTTAAGGAAAACGCCCTGGATAGCGCAGTTGTTCTATCTAAAGTTGCAGTTGGCGGTGGGGCGCGGGCAATTGTCTGCTCTCCACTTGAAATTCTTGCTATCCGTCAAAGTGTTGGCCCAGAGATAACAATCATTACACCAGGTGTTCGACCGCCAGAGTTCTCATCCAGCGATGATCAGAGCAGGACTATGACACCACGTGAGGCGATAGATAGAGGCGCAAATCTCGTTGTTATAGGAAGGCCAATTACCTCGGTTTGGAGTGAAGGCGTATCGGCGATGCGTGAGCGCACTGAGCTCATCTGCTCTCAGATTCTCTAATCTGATCGCCATTGGACTAGATTTCCATCATGGGCGCACCTCCGATACTCACTGCCGAAGAGCGTGCGGCTGCACTATTAAAGGCAAGTCAATCGCGAAAGCGCAGGGCCGATATCAAGTCCAAGATTAAAAGCGGCGAGTTCTCTATCGATACAGTGCTAGAGATAGCGGCAAATGAAGATGCTGTGGCCAAGATGAGAGTGCGTGAACTCTTAGAGGCATTAAGTGGTGTTGGAAAGGTACGTGCTAGTGCCTTGATGGAGCGATTAAATATCTCACCAACGCGTAGAATTGCCGGATTAGGTCGCCATCAGATTAAAGAGTTACGGAACGAGTTTATGAAATCCTCTCATGCGCCAAAGCCAGGCAAACTCCTTGTTCTCTCGGGTCCTGGTGGGGTCGGCAAAAGTACTGTGGCCGCCAGATTACGCGCCTCTGGAGATTTCTGGGTGAGCGTTTCAGCAACAACTAGATCACCACGCGCTAATGAACATGACGGTGTCGATTATTTCTTTATTAGCGATGAAGAGTTTTCTCGAAGAGTTCGCAACGATGAGTTTTTAGAGTGGGCAGAGTTTGCTGGAAATAGATATGGCACGCCCAGTTCAGCAGTTGAAGAGGCTCTCCTTGCAGGTCGAAACGTCCTGCTTGAGATTGAGATCGATGGCGCTAGGCAAGTCAAGTCACACCTTCCCTCTTGCCTGCTTGTCTTTTTAGAGCCTCCAACATGGGAGGAGTTAGTAGCCCGCCTGGAAGGTCGCGGTACAGATAATCCCGAGCGCCGAGCCGAGAGGTTGCAGTTAGCCCAAGATGAGCTGGCCGCTGCCCCCTTCTTTGACCTCGTTATCGTTAATGATCGGGTCGAGAGGGTCGTAGAACAACTGATAGGATTGACCTCTTAACCACATGGTTGCAGTGCGATATGAGCGGGGAAAAAGCATGGATGGCATTACAAATCCACCGATTGATGAACTCCTAGACAAGAGTGGCTCTAAGTACAGCCTTGTTCTCTATGCTGCAAAGCGAGCACGTCAGATCAATGCATATTATTCACAGCTCGGAGAAGGCCTGCTTGAGTATGTTGGGCCTCTCGTTGAGACACATGTACATGAGAAGCCGCTATCTATCGCACTACGCGAGATCAATGAAGGCTTACTCACTATTGAAAATCTCGAACCAACGGCTTAAATAGCCTCTTTCCTACATATGTCTGCCGGCACTCGTGAGGTTGTTCTCGGAGTTGGAGCGGGAATCGCGGCCTATAAAGCATGTGATCTTCTGCGTCGCCTGCAAGATCGCGGATATGTAATAACAGTAGTACCGACACCCTCATCTCTTAACTTTGTTGGTGCAGCTACGTGGGCAGCGTTATCGGGGCGCCCAGTGATGAGTCACGTTTGGGAAAATACTCATGAGGTCTCACATATCTCAATTGCCGAGCGCAGCGATTTCTTTCTTATTGCCCCAGCAACAGCGGATTTAATCGCACGAATTGCTGCAGGACGCGCAGATGATCTGCTGACCAACTTGGTCTTAGCATCGAATGTGCCAATCATGATCGTTCCTGCAATGCATCCACAGATGTGGAACGACGCAGCAACGGTTACAAATGTTGAGGTGCTGCGCGCTCGTGGCTATGTAGTCATGGAACCCGAGGTTGGGCGTTTGACCGGCAGTGATTCCGGGCAGGGAAGATTTCCAGAGGTTTCAGCGATCATTGAGAAATTTGATTCAATGACAGGAAATCTTCAAGATTTCAAGGGCAGAAAGATTTTAATCTCTGGTGGTGGCACACGTGAGGCGATCGACCCAGTGCGTTTTATAGGCAACCGCTCATCGGGAAAGCAGTCGATAGCCATAGCTAAAGCTGCGCTGCTGCGAGGAGCCGAGGTCCACTTAGTTGCCGCCAACATGGATACATCAACCTTGCAGGGGCTCACCGTTACTCACGTTGAAAGCGCCGCCGACATGCGCGTGGGCTTAGCCGATGCCTTTGATTCGTGTGATGTTCTTATCATGTGCGCAGCAGTTGCTGATGCAAAACCAGTACGCAGTGTTGTTGAAAAGATTAAGAAATCCCTCTTTACATCGATTGAATTAGAGCCGAATCCAGATCTATTAGCCGAGCTCGGAGCGCGAAAAGCGGCGCAGGTCATGATTGGCTTTGCCGCTGAGACTAGTAATCTTGTTGAGTCGGCTCGAGCTAAATTGGTGTCTAAGGGCTTAGATATTATTTATGTCAACGACGTGAGCAACGGCGCAATCTTTGGAAAAGATACGACTTCGGGTATGATTCTCACACGCACTGGTGCGGATATAGCGCTCAAGGAAGTCTCCAAAGACGCTCTAGCAAATCTTCTTCTTGATCACGCCATCCGGCAGTTAGGCTAAAAATATGTCAAAACGCCTCTTTACCTCAGAATCTGTAACTGAAGGACATCCAGACAAGATCGCAGATGCGATCTCGGATGCCGTTCTTGACTCACTTCTAACCCAGGATCCTAAAAGTCGAGTAGCCGTTGAAACCTTGATTACAACGGGTCAGGTTCACGTAGCCGGTGAAGTAACAACCGATGGCTATGCCGATGTCAACACAATTGTTCGCGATACTGTTTTAAATATTGGATACGACTCATCAGAGAAGGGCTTTGATGGAAATAGTTGTGGAGTATCAATATCAATCGGAGCTCAGTCCCAAGATATTGCTCAGGGCGTTAATGATGCATACGAGCACCGCGTAGCAGCAGGTGCCGATCCATTAGATTTGCAAGGAGCAGGTGATCAAGGTTTGATGTTTGGCTATGCATGCGATGACACTAAAGAGCTGATGCCACTACCAATCTGGCTAGCACATGCCCTAGCTGCCCAGCTCTCCAAAGTGCGCAAATCTGGCGCGCTGCCCTATCTTCGCCCCGATGGTAAGACACAAGTGACTATCGAATACGATGGCGACCGTGCAGTTGCCCTCAATACCGTGGTAATCTCTAGCCAGCATGCCGAAGATGTGGATGTGGCATCGAAGTTAACTCCAGAGATTATCGAATATGTAATCGAACCAATCCTGTCGACGATTGATCTTCCACGAAAAGATCTTAAAACTCTTATCAATCCAACTGGCCGCTTTGTTATCGGTGGGCCAATGGGCGATGCTGGTTTGACTGGTCGCAAAATTATCGTCGATACATACGGTGGAATGGCCCGTCACGGTGGGGGAGCATTTAGTGGAAAAGATCCATCAAAGGTAGATAGATCTGCCGCCTATGCCATGCGCTGGGTTGCCAAAAACGTTGTTGCTGCAGGACTTGCACGTCGCTGTGAAGTACAGGTTGCTTATGCAATTGGCAAGGCCCAACCAGTTGGACTCTTCGTAGAGACATTCGGTACTGAAACAGTTCCAGTTGCAAAGATCCAAGATGCAGTTCTTGCGACCTTTGATCTGCGACCAGCTGCAATTATTAGAGATCTCGAGCTCTTGCGTCCAATATATAAATTAACAAGTGCCTATGGCCACTTCGGTCGCGAACTTCCAGAGTTTGCCTGGGAGCGCACTGATCGGGTTAACGCACTACAAAGTGCAATTAAGTAGAGTGTGGCAACGCCGGGCCGCCTGCGCTTAAAATCGCAGATTATTGCTCGGCCCGAATCACCCGCCCTCGATAGACCCTTTGTTCGAACGTGGGTTGATACAGGCGTCTTTCATCTTGATCAAAGCTTCGACTACAGCGTCCCAGAGGCGCTCTCGGATTTAGTTCAAGTTGGCGTGCGCGTACAGGTTCCATTCAATGGTCGTGAAGTAGAGGCGCTCGTTCTTGAGCGATTTGATACATCTAAGACACCTGGCGCAATAAAACCAATAACTAAGGTTTTATCACCGCATCCGGTTGCAACTCAACTCTCAATTCAACTTATCGACGCTGTATCTGCGTATTGGGCTACCAATGCCTTTGATATTCTGCGAACGGCGATACCTGCAAGAGTTGCACATGTCGATAAGAAGTTTGCCACGCAGAATATTCCAAAGCTCAGAGATAAGAACTCAACCGGAATCTATTCATTTATCGCCTTTGAACCCTATGTTAATCCCGCCGATGAGGTAATCCTGCTGGCCAATCGAGCACTCAGAGATGGCTCAGTTCTAGTTATAGCACCTGATGAGCGCGATATTGATGAAATCTGCCGTAGTGCCGAATTAAAGAATTTAACATATCTACGCCTTGATAGTTCAATCTCTCGGGCCCAGCGCTATGAAAACTATTTGCATGCTATGAACGCGCAAAATACATTGATCGTCGGAGCGCGTAGCTCAGTATTTTTGCCCATAGCCGATCTATCAACGGTTATTGTTTATAAGGAGTCATCACACGAGCATTATGAAATTCGTAGCCCTGGTTGGAACGTACGCGAAATCCTGTCTCTTCGCCGTAATATCGAGAAGTTTGATCTGATCTTTACTGGATATGTTCCATCACTTGAACTATCAGCCCTCATCGATGCTAAGCGATTGACATATATCACGCACTCCCATCGTTTAGCAGTGAAGGCTTTTTCATCTGACGACGGATCAATTTTACCGGGGCGAATCTTCACAGATATCCGTAGCGCACTTACTAAAGGACCCGTCCTATTTATGATTGCACGAAAAGGATATGGAAACGCAATACTCTGTGCTCACTGTAAGAATTTAGCAATGTGTAGTTGCGGCGGGCGTCTAATTGTTGCCTCAAAGAGTTCAGCGCCCTCCTGCACAGTCTGCCAATCTACCTTTCCTGAATGGTCATGCTCTTGGTGCCAGCGTAATAAGCAATATATTGGCGGACGCGGAATAGAAAGAGCAGGAGAGGAGATCTCACGGGCATTTGCTGGTGTTCCGATTATTCTCTCCTACGGCGATGTCATCAAGGCTCAGATTGAGAATCGATCTGCGATAGTTATAGCAACTCCTGGGGCAGCTCCTAAAGTCGAGGGGGGATATGCCGCAGTCGTAGTGCTTGAGGCTCTGAAGTTTTTTGCACATTCAGATTTACGTGCCCAAGAGCGTGCACGCGAACTTATCTTTGAAACTGCAGCGATGATTACTCCAAAGGGTGCGGTCTTACTATGCATAGATGAGGTGCATCCGATTGTTTCATCGGTGGCTAGATGGAATCCAGGGGCAATGATTCGTCGAGAGCTAGGTGAGCGTTTAGAGATTCCACTGCCGCCATTTGTCTCTAGTTTCGTTATTAGTGGTAGCGCTAAAGAGTTCACTTCCTTGGCTGGCGGATTTCGTAAAGCGATTATCGATGAACGTATACCTTCATCGGTTCGGGTTTTTGGTCCAAGTGATATTGGAAAGGGAGAGGCAAAGATTGTGTTGTACTGTCCACAGCAGGACGCAAAAACCTTAACTATTTTTCTGCATGAGTTAGCCCGCAAGCGCAGTATTGCGAAGAAGGATTATCTGAGGATAAGAATTGATCCATATTCACTGTAACACTTTGATAGGATTGCCAAATGAGTTTGCAGGAGATTCGCCACTTCGGTGACCCAGTTCTTATTACCCCAGCGGCCTTAGTTGTCGATTTTGATAAAGAGATTCGAACCTTGATCGCCGATTTAACTGAAACTATGCTCAACGCCCCTGGAGCCGGATTGGCAGCTCCCCAGATTGGTGTCTCGTTGAGGGCTTTTGTCTGGCATGTAGATGACGTATTAGGCCATCTCATTAATCCCACTTTAGTTATGAGCGGAGAGATCGAAATCGATGAAGAGGGCTGCCTATCCTTCCCCGATCTGACCTATCCAACGCCTCGATCCTTGCGTGCAGTAGCACGTGGCTTCAACATGTTTGGAGAGCCTATTGAAGTCGATGGATCAGAGCTGCTAGCACGTGCACTACAACATGAGAACGATCACTTAGATGGAATTTTATTTATCGATCGCATGAGTAAGGCCGATCGCAAAATCGCGATGAAGGATATCCGTGAGTCTGATTGGTTTAATGAGTCAACAAGAGATATCACAATTAAAACTTCACCACATAGTATTTTCGGACGGAGCACATAATGCGCATCGGAGTAGCGGCTACTCCGAGCGTTGCGCTACCGGTACTTAATTGGCTTGCCTCTTCCTCTCATGAAATAGCCTGCGTGATCACACAGCCCGATCGTCCCTCTGGTCGTGGCCAAGAGATCTCGGCCTCACCCGTTGCCAAATGGGCGATTGAGAATGGAACCCACCTTCTTCGCCCCGAGTCACCACATGATCTCGTTGGCCACGTAGAGGATCTCGACTGTGTTATTACAATCGGCTACGGCATCTTGCTACCCGAAGAGATTCTCACACTTCCTCGCCAAGGTTTTCTAAATCTGCATTTCTCATTACTTCCCGCTTACCGAGGTGCAGCCCCTGTGCAACGGGCGATAGAAAATGGTGAAACGATCACAGGAGTCACCGTTTTTGCACTTGATAAGGGGATGGATACTGGACCTATCTATACCAGTGCGCAGTTAGCAATCGATCCCACATGGCGAACAGGTGAGTTAATGGAGGCACTTGCACAGATGGGCCCAGATGTAGTTGAGGCTGCACTGACTGCAATTGCTAATGGTGTGTCGCCACAGAAACAAGTGGGCATCAGCTCAGCTGCTCCCAAGATCTCCAAGAAAGAGGCAGAGATTAATTGGAGTCAGAGCGCAGATGAGATTTTGCGCAAAGTTCGTGCTTTTTATCCAGCACCTGGTGCTTGGAGTACATGGGATGGCGCCGGCTTTAAACTCACGCGCGCCAAGATCTCACAGGGTGAGCTATCGATTGGTGAGATTGCGATTATCGATGGCGATGTAGTTGTGGGCTGTGGATCAAAGACCGCCCTTTCATTGCTCACGGTAGTCCCGGCCGGAAAAAAAGAGATGAAGGCAGGGGACTGGGCACGAGGAGCACGCCTATCACCAGGTGCCCACTTTGGTTGAAGCGCGCCGCAATACCTTTAAATCTCCAAAGCCCGATGCTCCACGTTTATTAGCCTTTGATTTAATCACAGAGGTCAATAGAAATGAAGGATATTCAAATCTTCTCCTGCCTCAAGCTCTGACCTCTAGCAGCTTGGAAGAGCGAGATCGCAATCTCGTTACAGAGCTTGTCTATGGAACGCTACGTATGCAAGGTAAACACGATTGGGTTCTAGCCCAGATTAGTGATCGACCATGGGGGGAAGTAGATCCTGGCATTATTGATGTGGCCCGACTTGGTGTGCATCAGATTCACGAGATGCGCATCCCAGATCATGCCGCAGTTGCTGCCACTGTAGAAGTTGCACGCAAACGAGTTGGTGAATCAAAGGCGAGCTTTGTCAACGCACTACTTCGTAGCGTGGCTCGACGATCGATAGATGATTGGTTTGCACCGTTAGCAGAGATAAAAGATCCAGTGGTGCGAATGTCGATTCAATTTTCACACCCAGAATGGATCATCTCGGCATATTACGATCTCTTAAAAGATTGGGATCAGGTTGAGGCCGCACTTGCTATCAATAACATACCTGCTCGTCCGACACTTGTGGCCTGGCCTGGATACTCAACGCAGAGTGATCTGATTGCGCTAGGTGCGGAGGCAACGACATATTCGCAACTTGGTGCAAGATGGAAAGGCAACCCTGGCTCCCTCGAATTGATTCGTCATAGATTAGCCGGCGTCCAGGATGAGGGCTCACAATTAGTGGCAACTGTTTTTGCATCTGTTGCAGGTGGGAGTGCATGGCTCGATCTATGCGCAGGTCCCGGAGGAAAGGCGGCACTTCTCTCATCGATTGCGGCCCAGCGTGGTGTCGCATTTACTGCAAATGAGATTTCAACTCCTCGATCCGAGCTCGTGAAGCGTGTTGTACATGGTGCCCGCGTTTGGACAGGTGATGGAAGAGAGATAGCTATACACAATGAGAGCTTCGATGCGATTTTGATCGATGCACCGTGTACCGGTCTTGGTGCATTACGACGACGGCCTGAAGTACGTTGGCGGCGAACATTAACGGATCTGCGCGAACTAACGCAGTTGCAGCGAGAGCTCGTGAAATCTGCGATTGGCTCACTCAATAATGGAGGCGTTCTTGGCTATGCAACCTGTTCACCCCATTTAGCTGAAACCACTGTGCAGGTAAATGATATTTTAAAGCATTACCCAGCGATGGAGCTCGTTGATTTAGCTCCATACCTTCCAGATACATTGACAGATGCAACTAGGGATGCAGCGATGGCGCTATGGACACATCGACACGGCACAGATGCCATGTACTTGGCTGTACTGAGAAAGAAAAGTTAAGGTAATCACATGTCGCGCGAGATAAAAATCACCCCAAGTATTTTAAATGCAGATCTCACAAATCTTGGGTATGAGATTGGGCGAATAGCTGCCGAATCAGATCTCATCCATTTAGACGTGATGGATAATATTTTCGTACCAAATTTTACATTTGATTTTGAGCGTGCCAGTCAGATCATTAAAGAGTGCCCGATCGCAGTCGACGCGCACTTGATGGTGGCCGATGTCGATGCAATAGCCCCTGCCTATGCTGAGGTGGGATGTAGCAGTGTGACAATCCATGCCGAAGCAACGAGAGATATCACATCGACTCTTCGAGCAATACGTAAAGCTGGAGCGCGTGCTGGCCTTGGACTCAAACCAGTGACATCTATAGAGGCCTATGCAGATTGTCTGGATGAGGTAGATATGTTTTTAATCATGACAGTGGAGCCAGGCTTTGGAGGTCAAAAGTTTATGCACGAGATGATGGAAAAAGTTAAGCGCACACGAGAGATAATTGGAGATCGTCCTATCTGGCTACAGGTAGATGGGGGAGTCTCAATGGAGACAATCGGCCAGGCAAGTGAGGCTGGAGCAGATGTATTTGTCGCCGGTAGCGCAGTATTTAATGCCGATGATCCAGCTGCGATGATCCTTTCGTTGCGCAATCTAGCAATCTCAGCTTCGTAAATCAGCCGTTGAAGTTAATAGTCAACCCCTCGCTCACCCTTCATAGTAAAGTTAGCTCTATGAAATCCTTTGATGATCTCTGGGCAGAACTTGCCGAGGCGATAGTGACGCGGCCAGAGGGTTCAGGGACAGTTGCGGCCGTGGATGCCGGGGTTCATGAGATTGGAAAGAAGATTTTAGAAGAGGCTGGAGAGGTTTGGTTGGCTGGTGAGCACGAATCAAATGAAGCCTTAGCCCAGGAGATTAGTCAGTTGCTTTATCGCCTGCAAACAATGATGTTGGCACGTGGATTGACCCCAGATGATATCTACAAATTTCTTTAAGAGAATCGAGTAAGAGATGTTGAGAATCGCTGTTCCTAATAAAGGCTCTCTAGCTGAGGAATCAATTGCCATATTGAGGGAGGCTGGCTATAAACAGCGTAGCGATAGCCGTGATTTAATTCTGATTGATAACGAAAATGGCGTTGAGTTTTATTATCTGCGTCCACGCGACATCGCTATCTATGTTGGCTCTGGTGAGCTTGAAGCAGGAATTACTGGACGAGATCTTCTCATTGATTCTGGAGCCCCTGCTAGTGAGCTCATTTCACTTGATTTTGGCGCTTCAACTTTTCGATTCGCAGCCCCCATCGATCGCGACTGGAGTGTGAGCGATATTTCGGGAAAACGCGTGGCCACCGCATATCCAGGTTTAGTCGGCGCATATCTGAATTCGCTGAAGGTATCGGCCGATGTTGTGCGTTTAGATGGTGCGGTAGAGAGCAGTGTGCGTCTGGGTGTAGCCGATCTTATCGCCGACGTTGTGAGCACGGGCAACACACTGCGCCAGGCTGGTCTAAAGATTTTTGGTGATCCAATTTTGACAAGTGAGGCGATAGTTATCGCTCGCAAAGGCTTTGATATCCCAGCTGAATTAGAGATTCTCATCCGTCGCCTGCAAGGAGTTGTTACTGCCCGCAGATATGTTTTGCTTGATTACGATATCGAAAAAATCAACATCGATGCCGCCTGTGCAATCACACCGGGCTTAGAGTCACCCACGATTTCACCGTTACAAAAGGCGGATTGGGTAGCGGTGCGGGCCATGGTCTTGCGCAAAGACACAAATAGAGTGATGGATGAGCTATGGAGTGTTGGTGCGCGCGGGATTCTTGTGACTGATATTCACGCCTGCAGATTGTAAGGATTAATCCTCTTCTATAGCCTCGCGTGGAATCCCGAGCAGATATAAAACAGAGTCGAGATACGGCGCACTCACACTACTATCGGCCGCCGCTTTTACTACTGGCCTTGCATTAAATGCGATACCTAATCCAGCTGCTGCGATCATGTCTAAATCATTTGCCCCATCTCCGATCGCCACAGTTTGATCCATCGAAATGGATTCAATCTCTGCAAATTCACGTAGTGCAATCGCCTTAGCGGCACGATCAATGACTGGGCCCACAACCTCACCTGTTAGTACACCGTTATTAATACCTAGCGTGTTGGCCCGAAAGTGTGTAATACCTAGCTCTGCGATAAGAGGCGCGATAACTTGAATAAATCCCCCTGAGACAACTGAGACGGTATGGCCTAAACGATGTAATGTTTTGATCAGTGTTCTAGCACCTGGTGTCAGAACAATCTCTGCCTGAACTTCTGCGATAACTGACTCTGGAACTCCCTTGAGCAGGTGTACTCGGGCTCGTAGAGATTGCTCGAAGTCAATCTCACCGCGCATAGCCGATTCAGTAATTCTCTTGACCTCCTCGCCTACACCAGCCTTAGCGGCAAGAAGTTCGATTACCTCTTGCGTAATCAGAGTTGAATCAACATCTAACTGAACTAACTTCTTCGCAAATCGCATGTGTCCACCTGGTTGTACTGCGACATCAACATCCTGTGCTGTAGCTATCGGCGCAAGAGCGGCGGATAAGATCTGCTGGCTAACTCCAGAGACTACAAACTCGATTGCAGTCACTGGCGTGGAAGCCGTTCGTGAGGCACGTTCGATATTGCCGCCAGATGCAGCGATTGCACCTGCAATAGCAGCGATCGATTGTGGAATCAGTTTGCTACATAAAATCACAACGTGCAGCAGGCCCTTCTTGGTAGCAATGCTCGACTTAGTAGTCTTTGAGAATAGAGTTGCAATGTCGACATCTAGTTCTGATGCGCACCCTAAGAGATCATCTTCAAGCGCTTTTTCATGAGCTGGGTTAAGGGCGATAAGAACTGTGAGAATCAGACGATTGCTGATGATGACTTGCTCGATATCTAGGATTGTTATTGAAAATGGAGCCAAGGTAGTAAAGAGCGCTTCGGTGATTCCGGGCCTATCGATGCCACTGAGAAGGATCAGGCCAGTGAACTGTTCATTTTCGATTACAGATGCCATGAGAGGGCTGAGTTTATCGCGAATCACGTAGCGTCATCGGCCATAAAGAGCTCTCCTGGCAGATTTACGCAGTATCTTTTCGCTCTATGAGTAGTACCACTGTCTTAGAAGTCGCCGATATCTCGGTTCGCCGCGGCGAGAAAACTATTCTGGGACCAATTAATTTCACGGTACACACAGGGGAGCGCTGGGTAGTTCTTGGACCAAATGGTGCTGGCAAATCAACGCTGCTCCAAATCCTTGCAACGAAGATATTTCCAACAACTGGAACTGTAAAGATCTTGGACAAAGCAATGGGTCAGGTAGATCTATTCGAGCTGCGCACACGTATTGGCCTGTGTGGTGCTATCGTCGCAGAGGATATCCCAGGTGATGAGAAAGTCCGTGATGTCGTTTTAACTGCAGCGTACGCAATTCTTGGTCGCTGGAATGAAGTTTATGATCTTTGGGATGAATCACGGGCCATAGCGTTACTCACTACATTCGGCGTGCGCGATTTAGGTGATCGCTTTTATTCAACATTGAGCGAGGGGGAACGAAAGCGCGTACAAATCGCTCGTGCACTCATGACTGATCCCGAACTCTTGCTACTTGATGAACCGGCAGGTGGTTTAGATGTCGGTGGCCGAGAGGATTTACTACGCAGGTTCGCTGATTTCTCGGCCGATCCCACCGCGCCAGCTACAGTTTTAGTAACTCATCACATAGAAGAGATTCCAGTTGGCACGACACACGCACTCCTACTTAAAAATGGTTTGATTGCGGTGTCAGGTCCGGTGGATCAAGTGATTACTAGTGAACATATCTCAGCAATTTTCGATACTCCAATTGAGGTAAGTTGGGTATCAGGTCGATTTTTCGCACGAGCTTGGAAATAGTGTGAGCCTGTTCGACCAGTTACACCCCGACTGGCAAGAGGCGCTGAGTGAACTACGAGGCCAGATAGATTTAATTGATTCTAAGTTGCAGACCTCTGATGTAGCACCTGAGTATGAGAACGTTATGCGTGCACTAAGCGTTTCTATTGAATCAATTAGTGTTGTCATAATCGGACAAGATCCATATCCAACGCCGGGACATGCACATGGCTTGGCCTTCTCTGTCTCAAGCAGTGTCACACCCTTGCCGGCCTCACTGCGCAATATCTTTTTGGAGTTAGAGAGTGATGTAGGTATTCCCATGAGCGCAAATGGTGATCTCTCACGCTGGGCGGAGCAGGGAGTACTCCTTCTGAATCGAATTCTCACAACCAAATCTGGCTACTCACTCAAACATGAGTTACTTGGGTGGCAGGAGATAACCAATGAGATCGCCAGAACGCTTGGTCAAAGATCTGTTGTAGCCATTCTTTGGGGGAAAAACGCACAAGAACTATCACACCTCTTTGATCCTGGGCTCACAATTACATCAGCTCATCCCAGTCCCTTATCGGCCTATCGCGGTTTTTTTGGATCCAAACCCTTCTCTCAAACAAATCAGCTTTTAGAGTCGATCGGATTGCCAGCAATACGGTGGTAGAAATACTAAGAGCCCCACAGAATCTGTAGGGCCCTTAGTATTTCTATGAAACTAGCTAGCTAATCAAGGCATTAATTGGCGACATCAGGAAGTACACGAGGAAGAGTAAGGAAACAAGTTGGAGCAAAGGATGGACCTCTTTGCGACGACCTTGCACCAAACGAATTCCAACGTGAGTGATAAAGCCAGCACCGATACCTACGGAGATATTGTAAGTAAATGGCATCAGAATGATTGTAAGGAATGCAGGAATCGCTATTCCGTAATCAGCCCAATCAATATGCTTGATTTGAGTCATCATGAGGAAGCCAACGATTACAAGGGCAGGAGTTGCAGCCTCGTAAGGGATGACAGCTACCAATGGTGCGAAGAAGGTTGTAAGGAGGAACATAACTCCAGTTACAACTGAGGCAAGGCCAGTTCGTGCGCCTTCACCAACACCTGCTGCAGATTCGATGTAGCTGGTGTTTGAGGAGATGCTACCGGCACCACCTGCCACCGCAGCCAATGAATCGACAAGAAGAATGCGATCGTTATTTGGAATGTTTCCATCTTTATCAACAAGTCCTGCTTCGTGACCAATGGCGGTAACAGTACCAACAGTGTCAAAGAAGTCAGAGAGAAGTAGTGTAAAGATGAAGAGGATCGCAGCAATTAATGGGATGCGATCAAAGGATCCCAAGAGGTTGAAGTTTCCAAAGAGACTAAAATCAGGTGTAGCTACAACAGTGGTAGGAACTGCTGGAACATTGAGTCCCCAACCTTTTGGATTAACAGCACCTGTTGCACCATTAAATCCAGGTCCGATCTTTAATGCAGATTCGATAACAATCGCAAAGACTGTGGCTGAAGCGATACCAATAAGTAGGGCTCCCTTGACTTTCTTAACCATCAAGATAATCATTAATGCGAGTCCACAGGCAAAGACAATTATCGGCCATCCAACAAGGGTTCCGTTATCGCCAAGAGTTACAGGTACAGGACCTGAACCGGTTTTACGAACAAAGCCTGCATCGACTAGACCAATAAGTGCAATGAATAGTCCGATACCAACTGAGACCGCAATCTTTAACTGTGCAGGTACGGCCCTAAACACAGCGGTTCTAAAGCCTGTCAAAACGAGAACGGTGATAATGATGCCTTCAATAACAACTAAGCCCATTGCATCTGCCCATGACATCTTCGAGGCGATACCAACAGCTACAAATGTGTTCAGGCCAAGGCCTGTCGCAAGAGCCAGTGGATAATTTCCAACTACGCCCATGAGTATTGTTAAGACGCCAGCGACCAATGCTGTCATAGCCGCTACAGCTGCCAGATTTGGAGCGTCTCCGCCGCCGAGGAACTTTCCATCGCCATCCTTTGAAAGACCGATGATGAGTGGATTGAGTGCAACGATGTATGCCATCGTAAAGAATGTGACGACTCCGCCACGTACTTCACGCCCTACGGTTGAGCCACGTTCAGAGATTTTAAAGTACGAATCGAGCATG
>CAFBSF010000005.1_pt1 | contig 26744 bp, 29 predicted proteins | sample 7270281 | NCBI WGS metagenome assembly CAFBSF01 (sample SAMEA6814055, study PRJEB35770) | freshwater metagenome | biome: Freshwater; feature: Freshwater reservoir; material: water | place: Czech Republic | collected 2017-05-23 | depth 30m m | reverse complement strand
GGCATAATGATGATTGCAATACGAATAACTGCTTTAGTTCCATAGGAGTGCACGAGGCGCCCAGTTAACTGCGCCCCAAGGATTGCCCCAACCGTGCTTGAAATAAGGATTAATCCCAGCTGTCCATTATTTAAACCATTGGCATCACGGATCTCAGGGATGCGAGCAACCCAGGCCATAGAGACAACACCCATAAAGAAAAAAGTTGCCAAAAGCCCCTTACGCGCACGCGTTGCACTAATTAATAAATCAATACTCATAAGAGTCGTAACGGTAACTGGGAAAGCGTGGCAATCCTAGCTCTGACCTGATTGTTAGTGGGCTTGCCTGATGCTGTGTTACTCCATAGAGCGATAACCGATATAGAATCAACTATTACAAACCCATCAAGGAGCTCTCCGTGGACAACATCTCAGCCTTTAATAACCATCTCCCAGTCAAAGTTCGCTTTGGAGAAGGTGTAGCAGAGACTCTGCCAGCAGTCATTGCCGAACTAGGTGCGAGCAAAGTTTTCCTGATGGTGGATGAAGGAATTGGACGATTTAACCCGGCTGCAGAAAAGTTAATTAGCCAACTGCAGAGCGCTCAAGGTATTTCAGTTACAGTGTTTGAAAAGCCAGCGGGTGAACCAACTATTCAAATGGTCGATGATTCAATCGCTGCACTCAAGGCTGCCGGCTCTGATGTCGTTGTAGCACTCGGTGGCGGTTCTGTCATCGATACTGCAAAAGCGGCACGTTTATGCGCCCAACTCAACTGCACATTCCGTGAGTTCCAATCTAAAGCTCCTGTTTATCCAGCGCCAACTTTGCCGTTGATTGCACTTCCAACTTCGGCTGGAACTGGCTCAGAAGTATCTGGTGGCTCTGTCATTTCAGATCCAGAGGCGGGCCGCAAAGCAGGAATTGCTAATGGAAACCTACGTGCACAAGTTGCACTTGTTGACCCGGTCCTTACATACTCAATGCCACCTTCTATGACAGCAAATACTGGCATCGACGCTCTTGCTCAAGCGATCGCTGGAATTATCGCTAAGTGCTCAACACCAATTGGAGATGCAATCGGGTATGAGGCAGTTCGCATGATGACTCCAGCTTTAGTTGCTGCCTTTAAAGATGGCAACGATAAAACTGCCCGCGCTGGAATGTCATCAGGCAGCATGATGGCTGGCCTAACGATGAATATCTCCGACTGCACAGCAGAGCATTCATTAGGTCAAGCAATTGGTGGTCTCAAGCATGTGCCACATGGTTTAACAATTGGTTTAGTTTTAGTTGAGACCCTTACACGTGAAGCCAAAATCGTCCCTGAAAAGATGGATCGGATTGCCGATGCCATGGGTGTGCCACAAGATGGCACTAAAGATGGATCTCGTTGCGTTAATGCTGTGAGAAAGATCCTGGCCCAGCTGCAATTCCCAGTACTTTCATCCCTTGGTTTTGTTGAAGGAGATATCGATGAGTTAGCTGAGATTGCATTAAAGGACTACTTTATTACTCAAGCTCCAAAACCTTGGAGCAAGCAAGAAGTAGTCGATGCATTTATGTCAGCACTCACACTAGAGAGCCGTGTTGCTTAAGACGTGGAAGATGTTCTAACTAACCCTTCAGTTCTTCGGGTCACTGCGCTTTTAAAAGAGCTTGGCTGCTCTGGTGAACCCACAATTCTCTCGGAATCTGCCCGCACAGCACTAGATGCTGCCAATGCTTTGGGGATTGAAGTTGGACAAGTAGCATCCTCCATCGTTTTCAAACTCCCAAGTGGCAATCCATTGCTAGTTATTACTAGCGGGCGCCATCGTGTTGATACCGACCTAGTCGCTAAGAACTTAGGGGTTGAAAAATTGCACCGAGCCGATGCCGACTTTGTTAAGAATGCATCTGGCTTTTCAATTGGCGGCGTCTCCCCCATTGGCTGGATTAATCAGCCTGAAATAACTTTGATAGACGTGGCACTTAATGAACATGAAGTTGCTTGGGCAGCAGCTGGGCACCCACACTCGGTCTACCCAACCTCTTTTGCAGAACTATCGCGAGTAACTGGTGCAATCTCTATGGTCGTTGGCGATTAAATGATCGTTGCTTACTTCTGGACCATCACTCCTAGCCGCATCCCTTTTGCACTAGTTGCAATGGCCATGGATCGCTTTGTATTGCGTTCATCCAAAAACATTGGATTCTTTAAATCATTAGGAACTGGCAAAGGTGAGAGTTTTACTCCTGCCGATGCCAACGCTCTTCGCTGGGGTTTGATTGCACAAGTTCAAGACATTGATGCCTTTAATCAATCTTTCGTTGTGAAGCAATGGCGTAAAAATAGTGTGAGTGAATTTCGCGCCGTACTTGAACCAATATCTTCTCATGGTCAATGGGCAAAGCAAGAACCCTTTGTTGGATCAGTAAAGGATTGGACTGGCCCAGTTGTTGCAATTACACGAGCGCGCATAAAGTGGCATCAAAACCTGCGTTTTTGGAGTTCAGTGCCACCTGTAACAATGTCGTTGAAATCAGCTCCTGGATTGATATCTGCCATAGGTATTGGTGAAGCTCCTATTGGATTACAGGGCACTTTTTCACTGTGGGAGTCTGGTGAGGCTATTAAGAATTTTGCATATAAGGGCGCTGCGCACCAAAAGGCGATTGCAGACACAAGTACCTATAACTGGTACTCAGAGGAGCTCTTTTCCCGCTTTGCCGTGCGAGAAATACGTGGCTCAATTAATGACTAAGCCCTGACATAGGGCAGACTTACATCTATGTCGATCCGCCACTACTCACCGCGCAGGAATCGCCGACGGGCTATCTCACGTCGTATGAATATCATGTTGGTCGCAGTTTTAACTATCGCAATTGGTCTACAGATTGTCTATCCCTTAGTTAATGGTGAGGCTTTGCGCTTACTAACAATCGCGGTGGTTTATTGGGGAGCAGGTGCAATGCTCTTGCATGCACTCCTTGCTTATGGTGGCCGATATGTATGTATCTATCTTGGCTTCACATTTCTCTTTGCCCTCATCATCGAACACATCGGCGTCATCACATCATGGCCATTTGGAGAGTACTCATACTCGCCCGACCTTGGCTTTCAGTTATTTTCTGTTCCATTAGTTGTCCCCTTTGCCTGGGTCATGATGGCGCACCCAGTTTTAGTTGCATCCAGACGTGTTGCAGGGCATTGGGTCTTTCTCTACGGCGGATTTGCAATGGCTGCATGGGATCTATTTCTTGATCCATTGATGGTCACATCGGGTCGATGGACATGGGTAGTAAACGGTGCACATGTTCCTTTTCAACCTGAGATTCCATTGTCAAATACCTTCGGCTGGCTTTTATCTGGAATGGCCCTGATCGCTATCTTGCATTTAATTTTGCCGCGCGATCGTCGAAAAGTTGGTGCATCTTTTTCAGCTGTCGATGCCTTCTTAGTTTGGAGTATATTTTCAGGCATCGTTGGAAATCTCTTCTTCTTTGACCGTCCGGGTATTGCCCTCTTTGCCGGCGGTATTTTTGGTGCTGTATTGACTCCCTACTTCTTTACACGCTGGTTAGGGCGCCCATAAAATCTATGCTTTGGCTCATAGCTCTACCGACTCTCCTACTCTTGATTTCAATCATCAATTTTTTTACTATCAGGTCACCTCGCGCAGATAGCGTGATTGTGGATTCTGTCAGCGTGATTGTGCCGCTGCGCAATGAGGCCGAGAATGTTTCAGGACTCGTCCAATCGCTACTTTCACAGAAATCTCTCAAGAGCGTTGAATTCATCTTTTTAGATGATAACTCTGAGGATGAGACTCTTGAGCTCTTGAGATTGGCTGTATCTGGAAATACCAATATGCAGATTATTAAAGGTGCGCCCTTACCATCGGGGTGGATAGGCAAAAGTTGGGCCTTACACCAGCTCTTGGCTGCATCCAAGGGCAACATCATTGTCTCTATCGATGCCGATGTTCGCATCACCCCTGATGCAATAAGTAGGTCAATTACTTTAATGAAATCGAGCACCTTGGATTTTCTTTCTCCCTACCCCCGACAGATCGCTAAAACCCTAGGTGAGCAATTGATTCAACCACTCTTGCAGTGGTCCTGGATGAGCACGCTGATACTTGCCATAGCTGAACGCGCTTCGTTTTCATCGATGGCAGTTGCCAATGGGCAGTTCTTTATTGTGCGAAAAGATGCACTTGTTCTGGCCGGTGGTTATGAATCAGTCAAAGCCGCTGTGCTAGATGATGTCTTTTTGGCACGGACATTGGTGAAATCTGGCGCGCATGGTGTCGTTGTAAATGGCGCAGACATTGCACAGTGCCGAATGTATACATCGTGGAGTGAAATAAAGGCAGGTTATGGCAAATCACTTCGCTATGCCTTCGGTTCGAGTTTCGGATCACTGTGTGCAATTCTATTTATTTTTCTCACAGGTATAGCCCCACTAGTTTTTGCTCTTACGGGTTCAGTTTGGGGTTGGGTAGCCTTTGCACTCATGGTAGGTACTCGAATATTAAACGCCATCCGATCTCGCTCTCGAATCATCGATTCACTCTTTCATCCGATTTCAAGTACATTGCTTATCTATCTCATTATCTACTCGTATCTCATGCGCGGAGAGATTAGCTGGAAGGGCAGGGCGATATGAAGATCGTTGTCATCGGTGCTGGTATGGGTGGCATGACTGCGGCAGCTCGATTAGCCCGCTCTGGACACTCAGTCACTCTCTATGAGGCATCGGATACATTTGGCGGAAAGCTTCGCACCGAATGGATCGGTAAGTTCGCATTCGATACGGGGCCATCGCTCTTAACGTTACCGGCCGTGTATAAAGATTTCTTTATCCGCACGGGCAAACCACTTGGTCAGCTCTGTGAAATTAAGGCCGTTGATCCCTCCTTTGACTATCGATTTACCGATGGCACAAGTCTGACATTTGCAAACCTTTCTCGACACCACACACTAAACGCGATTCGTAACGCTTATGGCGACGATGTTTCGCGGCAATGGGAGCAGATGATGAAACGTGCCACAAAGATGTGGGATGTCTCGCGCGAACCCTTTATCGAATCTGAACTTCGCTCCCCACTCTCCCTCTTAAAACGCACAACCTTGATACGAGATATCTTTACGATTGCGCCATGGAAATCACTGCGAGATTTTGCTAATGAGCAACTACCAGATCAAAGGCTTCGATATATTCTCGATCGCTATGCAACATATAGTGGCTCTGATCCGCGTAAGGCTCCGGCAGTACTAGCGACAATCGCCTACGTTGAGGAGGCCTTCGGTGCATGGCATATCAAAGGTGGGCTCGGAACACTTGCGCAGTTGGTCTACCAACGCTGCATCGATGTAGGTGTTGAATTTCATTTCAATAGTACGGTAGATGAGATTGTGGTTGAAAAAGCCGTTGCACAAGGAGTTCGTTTATCTGATGGCACCATTATTGCCGCCGATGCCGTTGTAGCGAATGCCGATGCCGCACTTATTTATAATCAGTTAATAAAGGGTGAAAAGCGAAAACTTCGTAAGGTACGCAAGAATCTTAAAAGAGCTGATGCATCTATCGCCGGTTTTACTCTGCTTCTAGGGCTAAGAAAAGATGGCAGCGCACCGCTTAAGCACCACACTATTTTATTTCCGCAGGACTACGACGCCGAATTTGATTCAATTTTTGAAGCCAAATTGCCTGTGGCAAATCCAACAATCTATATCTGCGCACCGAGCGATGAGCAGATGGTCAAAGATGCAAGCCTTGAAAGTTGGTCTGTGCTAGTAAATGCCCCTCACCATGGCGCAGATGGTTTTGATTGGAGCGATGAAAACTTTGCTCAAATATATGCCAACGGCATTATCGATCAGATTGAGGCGCGGGGAATCAGCGTAAGAGATCGACTTGAATCACTCACAATTAGAACTCCGGCTGATTTAGAGCGCACCGTCTTAGCACCTGGAGGTTCTATATATGGAACATCTAGCAATGGAGCGCGTGCCGCCTTTATGCGGGCAAAGAACCGCTCACCGATTAAAGGCCTTTACTGCGTTGGAGGTTCGGCTCATCCAGGGGGTGGATTGCCTCTAGTTGGAATAAGCGGTGAATTAGTTGCTAATGCAGTTGGGATCGCGCAAAGCGCACGACCAAAATAAAGCTCACTACCTGTAAGGCCAAGAATCCATAGGCTAAAAATACAACACCGGGGATAGCCAGTTGATACATAATTAAAGTGATAAAGAGAAAGCTCGCACGCACTGGTCGCTCGGCTGGAGTAACAACACCGATATCTGCAATATCCAATGAACTCAACTTCGCACGTGCATACTCCTGAAAAGCTGCGATGCTCCACAAAGTAATGGCAAGCCATGCTGGAATACCGATTACATAGAGGGCATATAACCAGAAAGCCTCACTCACGCGATCGACAACTGAATCAAGAGTTGCACCCCATGCGCTCTCACGCTTCTGGAATATCGCGACACTGCCATCGATTCCATCACAAAAGAGTGAGAAGACTAGAAAGAAAACCGCCCACCACGATATAGCAGTGAGCGCGGTCATGGCAGCGCTCACCAAGCCCAGCAGCGTTAAAACATTAGGAGAAATTCTTAGCAATGTAGCGATTAAGCCGAAGCGGTAAGAGATCTTAAGCCACCAAGCCACAACGCCCTTGACTGGAGCATCGTTGTGTAATGAACTCCACCTAGCGATGAACTCTTCTGACGTGCGAACCACCATAGGCAGAGGGTACCGTTAAGGAGTGAGCACAGAGGCCAAGGCAGCACTACAAGAGATTCGTGATGCCGTTGAGATTGAGTTATCAAAATTTCTACGCGAGCAGACTGCTTTTCTGCAAGCAATCTCAGGTGATTTATCCCCTGTATCTACTGCGCTCTCATCTTTTCTACTCGATAGCGGCAAGCGCCTGCGACCTCTCTTTGCATATAGCGGATATCTGAGCACGGGTGCAGAGATATCGGCCCCTGACATTAAAGCCATTGCAAGCCTGGAGCTTCTGCAGGCCTGCGCACTCATTCACGATGATCTAATGGATGGTTCAGATACACGGCGAGGCAAGCCATCTATACACCGCCACTTTGAATCTATACATGTCCAAGATGAGCTTGAGGGATTTGCTCCAGCCTACGGTCTTGCCGCTGCGGTTTTGCTCGGCGATTTAGCCTTAGTCTGGTCGAGTCAAATGCTCAATGAAGCAGGTCTTTCTCATCAACAGCTCCATGATGTCTCACCAATTCATGATGAGATGCGCGTTGAGTTAATGGCTGGGCAGTTTTTAGATATTCACGAACAAACTCAGAAAACTACTGATCTACAACGCTCCATAAAAATCGCGCGATATAAATCTGGTAAATACACCATAGAGCGACCATTGCACATTGGCCTCGCTCTTTCAGGTCGCCAATCCCCCGAACTCATAGCCGCACTTTCAGCCTATGGTCTGCCACTTGGTGAGGCATTTCAGTACCGCGATGATTTACTGGGTGTCTTTGGTGAACCAAACGATACGGGCAAGCCATCGGGAGATGATTTGCGAGAGGGAAAGCGAACCGTCTTGATTGCGCTCACTGATCTCGAATGTAGTGATTCAATGCGCCAAGAGATTAAGAAATACTTTGGTGATCCTGATTTAGATGCAGATGGAGTATCGATTGTGCAGGAGATAATCACATCATCTGGGGCACGGCAAAAGCTTGAATCCATGATTGATCAACTTACCGAAGAAGCGCTCAGGGCAGCAGATAATGAACTTATTTCAGAACAAGCAGATTCCTTGCTCCGTGAACTCGCGAAAATAGCTACTAAGAGGAGCTCCTAGATGGTTGCACGTGTTAAAGGCCCAACCGATCATGTTGTAATCGTCGGGGCGGGATATGCAGGACTGAGTGCGGCGCTTCGATTAGCAGGTGCTGGACGCAAAGTAACTGTTATTGAACGTGAGTCTGTGCCAGGTGGTCGAAGTGGCCTACTGCAAAAAGATGGATATTCATTTGATACTGGTCCTTCTGTTTTAACAATGCCATCTTTGATTCAAGATGCATTTAGTTGCGTCGGAGAAGAGATGAAGGACTGGGTTGAACTGATGCCCGTCTCTCCGTTGTACCGTGCCTTTTATGCAGATGGATCCCAATTAGATGTGCATGCAAATACGGCACAAATGGAGGCAGAAATTGCAGACAAGATCAGTCCAGAGGAAGCTGCAGGTTATGCCCGATACGTAGAGTTTGTTACAAAGCTATATAAGTATGAAATGAATGACTTCATTGATCGCAATATTGATAGCCCCCTTAATCTCTTAACACCAAACCTTGCACGATTGATCGCTCTAGGTGGTTTCCGCAAACTTTCACCAAAAGTAAATCAGTTCATGAAGGATCCACGTCTTCAGAAGGTCTACTCATTCCAGGCAATGTATGCAGGAGTTAGCCCACAACAAGCCTTAGCAATCTATGCCGTAATTGCATACATGGACTCTGTTAACGGTGTTTTCTTTCCTAAGGGTGGGATGCACGCAGTTCCGCGCGCCATGGCAGCGGCGGCACAGAAGCACGGAGTTGAATTCAAATACAGCACAACAGTTTCAAAGGTAGATGTGCAAAATGGACGAGCAAAGGCTGTCATCACAGAAGATGGTCAGAGAATTGAATGTGATGCTGTGATTTTGAACCCTGATTTACCTGTTGCTTGGCGAGATCTTTTGGGTAAAACTCCGTTGAATGTAAAGCGTCTGAACTACTCCCCTTCCTGCGTAACTATGTTGGTGGGATCAACAAAGAGATATGACTTTGCAGCTCATCACAACATTCACTTTGGTAAGTCATGGGATGGTGTATTTGATGAACTCATTAAGCAGAAGAAGTTAATGAGTGATCCAAGCGTGCTTGTAACTATTCCTTCACTTGATGATCCATCTTTGGCACCTGCTGGCAAGACTTCCTACTACGTACTTTTTCCAACCCCTAACCTCAGTGCCGATATTGACTGGACCAAGCAAGCAAAGCCTTATCGTGATCACATGGTAGAAACTCTTGAACAACGTGGTTACACCGATTTTGGGGATGGGATTGAAACTGAGGTTTTAACAACTCCTCTGGATTGGAAAAACCAAGGTATGGAGCAGGGTGCGCCATTTGCATGCGCCCATACCTTCTTCCAAACTGGTCCATTTAGGCCGCGCAACATGGCAGCCGGAATCGAAAACGTTGTCTTTGCAGGATCTGGAACCCAACCCGGTGTTGGTGTTCCAATGGTCTTGATCTCAGGTCGACTTGCAGCAGAGAGAATCGTCGGACCAGTTAAATAAATGGATGAACTTCAAGCATCCTATGCTGAGTGTAAGAGATTAAATGCTCTTCACGGCAAGACGTATTACTTAGCAACTCTGCTTTTACCAAAATCTAAGCGCCCTTATGTACATGCACTCTATGGCTTTGCCCGATATGCCGATGAAATAGTCGATGATCTAGCCTCAACGCTCACAGTTGAAGAAAAGGCCAAAGCTTTAAGTACGTGGGGAGATAAAATTCTTCACGACTTAGCGAGTGGAAGAAGTGATGATGCAGTGGGCCGCGCACTCATCGATACCGTGAATCGCTTTCATATCCCTCATGCTCACTTTGAGGCCTTTCTCCATTCAATGACTATGGATTTAACAGTTACCGAATACCAGACATATGAGGATTTATTGGAGTATGTCTACGGTTCGGCCGCTGTGATAGGTCTTGAAATGGTGCCCGTATTAGGCGTTCTTGAAGAGGGTGCATACGAGTGTGCCAAGAAGCTGGGAATAGCTTTTCAATTAGCTAACTTTATTCGCGATGTCGGTGAGGATTTAGATCGTGGGCGTATCTACCTACCCCTAGATGAATTAGCCCAGTGTGGGGTGAGCCGCCAGATGCTAGAGGCACGTGTACTAACTCCGCAGATTATTGAGGCTTTAAAGTTTCAGATCGCACGAGTACGCCAACTTCAGGCCGAAGCTACTCCTGGAATAAAGATGCTAGAGGCTGCTAGTCGCCCATGTATTGAAGCGGCAAGCACGCTCTACTGCGGAATCGTCGATGAGGTTGAAAAGATTGGTTATGACATCTTTAATAAGCGTGCCAAGACATCTACTGCCCGACGTTTACGCGTTGCTAGCGTCGCTTTTCTAAAGCGCCTAAGCGTATCCAATTAGATAAAACCCCAAGGACTAAGGCAAATCCAAAGAGTAAATCTTCGATTGGCGCCGATGCAATACGAACTCCGGTGATAACTGCAGGGTCATACATCACAATATTTCGCGAGGTTAGCCACCAGTTTGTCAGTAATTGAAAGACGATAACGATTGCATAGGATGTCCAAAAGAGTTTACGCGCTAACAAGTGAGTCTTTGCGACTAGCAGATCAAAGACAACTGCGCATATGACTGCAGCGATAGCTAATTGGGTATAGCTCATTTATGGACCCGCCACTCTGGCTTGACCTTTCGAACCGCTTCAATTGTCATAATGGCCGCTATGGGTACAAAGATAAAGAACAGGTACTCCTCAAGTGGAATACGGAACGGTCCAAAGATTCCTAGGATTTGAGTACTATCAAAAGTCCAATGGCCACTACGAATGGCATAGGCATCCCAGGCGATAAATAGAAATGCTACGGGAGTGATTGCCTTGACTAGCCGAAGGATCTGCGTGAGAACTGAGATTTTAAGAAAGAGTTCCAGCCAAAATGAGCCAAAGACTGTGAAGAGGATCATCGCCATATAACCAAGGTTTTTCACATCTTTACGCTACTCTATAAAACACGGGAGCCCACAAAGGCTGAGAGGGTCTGAAATTCAGACCGACCGTTTGACCGATCCGATAATGCGGATTCGGAAAGGACTTACTTCAATGTCAACAACTCTCTTTACTGCTTGGGGTTATGACGTATCAATCTTGGAGTCACTCGCGGCGGTAGTTTCATTTATCGGTGTGTGGCTTGGAACAACAGGTAAGCGCATAACATGGCCATGGTGGGCGGCCAGTAGCGCTCTCTATATGGTCTTTTTCTATCAGGCCGATCTCTTTGCAAGTGCAGCGCTACAGATTGTTTTTATAGTTGCCGCAGTATGGGGTTGGCGAGGTTGGGCACCCACTGGAGCAAAGCCTGGTGCGTTATCAAATCGTAATAGGGCGATATGGGCGATGGCGACAATCGTCTCTGTTTCACTTCTTACACCTGTGCTCTCTCACCTAGGTGCTGCTGCCACATGGTCTGATGCATTTTTACTCGTTGCAAGTCTGATTGCACAGATACTCATGGTCTACGAAAAGATAGAGTCGTGGATTTTATGGCTCATAGTTGATATAGCAGGCACGATTCAATATGCAGTACTTGGCTATTGGTTTACGGCACTTCTCTACTTCGCATTTACAGTAGTTGCAGTAGTCGGTTGGAAGCGCTGGAATGACACTTATAGCAATTGATGGACCAGCCGGTGCCGGTAAAACAACTTTGGCTGCCAAGTTTTTTGCAGAGTTCTCAGCCGATAAGTCAGTTGTCGTTATTCATATGGACGATTTATACGATGGCTGGGATGACGCACTTGGTGATGCTCTCACTTCTACTTTGGCTGAAATTCTTCAGGCCTATAAAACTAAGAGCGTCTTCACTCTTCCAATTTTTAACTGGAGCACTATGGGCTTTGACTCAACTCGCAGCTTTCAACCAAGTCAGATTGTGATACTTGAAGGAGTCGGTGCGGGGCAAAAAGTAGTACGTGATGCCGGCGCTACCCTGTACTGGCTAGATATCGAGTCCGAAATCGGATTGGCCCGAGTTCTACAACGTGATGGTTTCGAAATAGAAAGTCAGATGCGTCGATGGCAGATCACGCAAGATGCACACTTTGCGCGTGATGCAACCCGCTTGCATGCCGACCACATTATTACTTCACAGGCCTAATGGGCGCGCCCCGAGCCCTTCTTTAAGCTCGAATCCATAAAATTCACCACATGTCGGATCTATCGGGTGAACTCATTGATAGCCGCTATCAATTAATTCGACAGGTCGCTAATGGTGGAATGGCTTCGATTTATGAAGCGATGGATACACGTTTAGATCGTAAAGTTGCAGTGAAGATTATGCATCCCCATTTGGCCCAAGATGATGCATTTGTCAGTCGATTTATTCGCGAGGCAAAGGCTGCGGCAGCACTTTCGCACCCCAATATCGTCGCCGTACAAGATCAGGGGTGGAACCAAAATGGTGTACCCGCGGTGTTTTTGGTCATGGAGTTAATCGAAGGAAGCACGCTGCGCGAATATCTCAATGAGCGCGGGCGATTTGAAATCAAAGATGCAATGAATTACTTGACACCGATTCTTAGCGCTCTTGCTGCAGCTCATGCAATTGGAATCGTGCACCGAGATGTGAAACCTGAAAACATCTTAATCTCGAAAGAGGGGCGTATTAAGATCGCAGACTTTGGTTTAGCGCGTGGTGAGATTATTGGCTCTACCATGACGGCAGAATCAAGTGTCATCTTGGGCTCGGTCTCCTACCTATCCCCCGAGCAGGTCCAACGCGGTATTGCCGATGCTCGCAGTGATGTTTACGCCGTTGGAATTGTGGCCTTTGAAATGTTGACGGGCGAGAAACCATTTATAGGTGATACCCCGATTCAAATCGCATACATGCATGTCAATCGAGATATTCCGCCGCCTCGCTCTAAACGCAAAGATATTCCGCAGGCACTCGATGATCTGATTAGCCGTGCAACTAATAGAGACCCAGATAAACGTCCTCGAGATGCAGGTGAATTTCTTAACTCCCTCGAGGCGATTGCCGCGGATTTAGATCCTAAGAAAAACCAGATGAAGTTAGAGCTCGATCTTCCCGTTGATGCCATTCGCGAGAAATCACGAACCAAGGCAAAGCAGGAGATTGTTGTCGAGCCAAGTATTGAGATTAAAGAGAGCACAAGAGATATTCGCCGACGCGAAGAGAAAAAGCATCGAGCTAGCAAACGCGTGCGGCGTAATCGCAAAGTTGCCATCGTCCTTGCAATCGCACTGGGTATCGGTGGCTGGTACACACTCGTAGGTCCAGGCTCTCGGATAGTTGTTCCATCAACAGTTGGTGCTTCATACGATGAAGCGATCTCGGCTCTGACGCCACTTGGACTCACTAACGTCATTATTGAAAAACGCTTTGATGAAGAGATTGCAGCGGGAAAGATTATCGAATCAAATCCACCCGGTGGTGGTCGCGTAGATACTGGTGGCGAGGTCACCCTGGTTATCTCTAAAGGCGCCGAGCGCTACACCATTGCATCCCTTGTTGGATTAACGCCACAAGCAGCTGCCGCCGCGATTACAAAGAGCCCACTCACTGTTGGAACAACGAGTGAGATCTTTAGCAATAAAATACCAAAGGGATTTGTTATCTCCACCGATCCTAAAGCTGGGGCTAAAGTAAAGCGAGATTCAGTGATAAATATCGTTGTCAGTAAAGGCGTTGAAACAATTGCTCTTGCATCCTATGTTGGTAAAAGTGGGGAGCAAGCTCTCAATGAATTAACCGATGCTGGTTTTAATGTAGAGAGTACATATGCCTTCGATGAGACGGCCCTCTCTGGCGCCGTGATTTCTCAATCACCGGCTGGAAATAGTGATGCCCCAAAGAGTTCGACTATCACACTCATTGTCTCAAAGGGATCGCAGTTCGTATATATTCCTAATGTTTTCTCACTTGAAGAGGTGAAGGCTGTAAGAACACTTAAGGATTTAGAGCTCAAGGTAATTGTTAAGAAATTAGGGGTTAAAAAGATTAAGAGAGTCACGAATATTTCGCCTCAAATAGGCGGTAAGGTAAAACGTGGCAGTACGGTCACAATTACCGTAGGGTAGGCCGATGTCCAAGCAACGCTCCCGTATCGGCGCACATACTCCGACCACAGGTGGAATGGCTAAGCGCTCCATTGAGTATGCACAAACTACTGGCGCCGAAGTAATCCAGGTATTTGCATCGAGTCCGCGTATGTGGGCGATGCCGGCGGCAAAGCCAGATTTAGATAACGCCTTTAAGGAAAAGGCTGCAGAGATCGATATTGAAACGTATGTTCATGCGCCATTTCTTATTAACTTAGGCTCTCCCACCGAAGCCACCTACCTCAACTCTCTGGCATCCACTGCCTACTCTCTCCAACGCGGCGTCGATATCGGTGCTCTCGGTGTCGTTATTCATACTGGCTCTGCGGTAGAAACAACGCATGTTGAACGAGCCTGGAAGCAGATTCACGAAGGCATGATGCCGATTCTGGATGCACTCTCCGATGATTCCCCGTTCTTGCTCCTTGAACCCACTGCTGGACAGGGCCAATCACTTGTAAAGAAGTTAGATGATCTTGAAAACTATTTAAAAGCTCTCGAATACCATCCAAAAGTTGGAATCTGTCTAGATACATGTCACGTATTTGCTGCAGGACATGACATTGCCGTCAAAGGTGGAATGGCTAAGACTTTGGATTTACTCGTAGAGATTGCTGGAGTAGAGCGCTTTAAATTAGTACATGCCAATGACTCGATGGATATCTGCGGAGCGCTCAAAGATCGCCACCAAAATATTGGCGATGGACATATCGGTGTCGATCCCTTTGCCGAACTTCTCGCACACCCTGCAGCGGCCGGCGTTCCACTGGTTTTAGAGACACCTGGAATGGAAGAAAAGCACACTATTGAGGTTGCACTTCTTAAAAAGTTGAGAGATAAGAAGTGAGCAACGCTAAACATCTCTACAAAATGAAGTTAGCTCCTTGGGCTCTGCTTTCAGTTGCAATGGCCTGGGGCTTCTCCTTCCTGATTATGAAGGATGCCATTGAAAGGCAGAGTGTCAATAACTTTCTCTTCACACGCTTTGCTGTAGCTACAATTGTAATGCTGATGATTCGCCCACAGGTAATTAAGTTAATAAATCGGGATTTACTCTTACGTGCAGGTTCTGCAGGAGTATTTCTAGGAGCGGGATATATATTTCAGACTCTAGGTCTGGAGCGCACTGGGGTTGCAATTACAGGCTTTGTCACCGGTCTCTACATTGTCTTGACTCCATTTTTTGCCTCCGTCATCCTGCGCCAGCGTGTTACTGCCTTCACCTGGAGCTGTATTGCAATGGGAACCATCGGCCTTGGGTTTTTATCCATCCGCGGCTGGTCAATTGGCTTCGGAGAGCTCTTAACATTTATTAGTGCGATTCTCTTTGCTCTCCATATCATCGCTCTGAGTAAATGGAGTCCAGGCCGAGATACCTATGCCATGACGGTCGTTCAACTTGGGGTGTGTGCTCTTTTGGCAGGTATCGCATCGATTCCTGACGGCTATGCACCACCTCCCGATGCTGATGTGTGGGGCGTAGTGATCTTTACTGCAATCTTTGCAACTGTAATAGCTTTTATTATTCAAACCTGGGCACAGGCCCATATGAGCCCAATTAAAGTTGCAGTGATTTTAACGATGGAGGTTGTATTCGCCGCTCTCTTTGCAATCATATTTGGGGGTGAAACCCTCACTCTGCAGAGCTCTATCGGTGGGGTGTTAGTAGTAACTGCTATGTATTTGATAGTAATGAAAGAAGAGAAGTAGGCTTACAACTATGGCAATAGACCTTCGTTCCGATACCGTCACTCGACCAAGCCCGGGCATGCGAGATGCAATTGCACATGCAGTAGTGGGAGATGATGTCTTTGGCGATGATCCAACGGTTAACTCTCTCGAAGAGCGCGTTGCCGCCATGTTTGGAAAAGAGGCTGGCTTATTTGCACCCACTGGCTCCCTTGCCAATCAATTAGCGATTCGCATGTTGGTGGCTCCAGGAGAGGAGCTACTTGCCGAGACTAACTCCCACATCGTCCGTGCCGAACTTGGCGCAGCTGCAGTTTTTAGCGGAATCACAACGAGAACCTGGCCGGCTATCCATGGGCTGTTAAAAGCATCTGATGCCCTTGAAATTGCTCGGCCCGATTCAGGGCCTTACTTAGTCTCAACAACTGCGATAGCCGTAGAAAACACACATAACTTTGGTGGCGGAACGGTGCAACCAATCAGTGAAATCGCAGCACTTCGCACAGGTGCAGAAAAGTTGGGTATAGCACTTCACTTAGATGGTGCCCGTATCTGGAATGCCCATATCGCAAGCGGAGTTTCTTTTAGTGAGTATGGAAAGTATTTTGACACGATTAGTGTCTGTTTATCTAAGGGGTTGGGTGCACCGATTGGCTCAATCATGCTCGCCTCTAAGGAGCATATTGCTAAGGCACGTCAATGGCGCAAGCGTTATGGCGCAGGCATGAGACAGGTTGGCATTTTGGCAGCGGCCGGACATTACGCACTTGATAATAATATTGAACGACTTGCCGATGATCATCGACGTGCAAAAGAGTTAGCAGTAGCGATTGCTGGAGTCGACTCCTCTTTAATTGATCCAAAGGGCGTTCAAACAAATATTGTTGGCTTAGATTTATCGTCTATGTCATGTACCGCCGCCGAACTTACTCAGCGTTGTCGCGACGGCGGACTATGGATTGCCGCCCTTGGTCCAAAGTATGCACGCCTAGTCACTCATATGGATTTCGATGATGCTCAGTGCGCACAAGCTATTGAAATTTTAAAGAAAGCCCTCGTGGCGCAATAGCCACTCTTTTTTATCAACACCGTAGGCATAGTTACCAAGTGCTCCCCCAGTCTTTACAACTCGGTGACACGGCACAACTAACATGATTGCATTAGTGGCACAAGCACTGCCGGCTGCACGCACGGCCGCAGGTGAGCCCGCCCTATCTGCTAAGTCAGCATAAGAGAGTACCTTTCCTGCCCTTATCTTGCGCATGCCTTTCCATGCCGCTTGAGAAAAGGCGGCACCAACTTGGCGGGTTTTAATAGCATTAATCGCGTTTAAATCTCCATCGAAGTAATCATTAATCAGATCAGAAATTACTGGGATCGATTTAACTACTCTGACATCTTTGCCAATTTTAAAGGCTGAGATTGTTGAGAGATTTGCACCGATAAGAATCTGATCATCGGCCAATAAATTCAGGAGACCAATCGGGGTCTTCAGTGATGTAACAAGTAAAGGCACGTGCCTAAATTAGCGCTCACGCAGCATCTCGGCAACTAAAAATGCTAGTTCAAGTGACTGCGCATGATTGAGGCGGGGATCGCAGGCACTTTCATATCGAGTTGCCAAATCTTCATGTGAAATCTGTTCTCCGCCACCAACACACTCAGTGACATCATCGCCTGTGAGTTCAATATGGACCCCACCAGGATGTGTCCCGAGCCCCTTATGTACTTCAAAGAAGCCCCTGACCTCATCCATGACATCATCAAAGCTACGTGTTTTATAGCCAGATGGTGCCTCGTATGTATTGCCATGCATGGGATCACATACCCATAAAACCTTTGCCCCTGATTTAGTAACTCCATCAACTAGCGCAGGCAGAACCTCACGGATTTTTCCTGAACCCATGCGTGTAATAAATGTAAGACGACCTGGTTCACGATCTGGATCTAACTTTTCAATGAGCGCTAATGCATCATTGACCGTTGACTTTGGTCCAAGCTTGACACCAATTGGATTGCGAACCTTGGATGCAAAATCAATATGTGCACCATCTAATTGACGCGTGCGCTCACCAATCCAGATGAAGTGGCCTGAGACATCATAGGGATTTCCAGTACGTGAATCGATACGGGTTAAGGCCTTTTCATACTCCAAGATGAGTGCTTCGTGGCTTGAGAAGAAATCAACGGCCTTGAAAGATTCAGGGTTAACCCCAGCAGATTTTACGAAAGCTAGTGCTCGGCCGATTTCATTAGCCATTTGTTCATAGCGAACACCGACAGATGAATCACGGATAAATCCTTTGTTCCACTCATGTACTTGGCGAAGATCGGCGAATCCACCCTGCGTAAATGCACGTACTAAGTTAAGGGTCGCCGCCGATGTGTTGTAGACGCGCACTAGGCGATGTGGGTCAGGCGTACGTGATTTCTCATTGAACTCAATATCATTGACTGCATCCCCGCGGTAGGCCGGCAGAGTTATATCTCCACGAACCTCCATGTCATTAGAGCGTGGCTTAGCAAACTGTCCTGCCATGCGGCCAACTTTTATAACGGGAAGACTTGAGTGGTACTGCAAAACCGCTGCCATCTGCAAGATAGTTTTAATGCGGTTGCGAATCGAATCGGCAGTTGCAGCTACAAAAGTCTCAGCGCAGTCTCCGCCTTGTAACCAAAATGCCTTTCCATCGGCGGCTAATGCGATACGCGCTTTGAGATCATCGCACTCACCGGCAAATACAAGTGGCGGAAAAGATTTCAACTCTGCAACCGCGGCCTTAATAGGTGCACCCTCTGGACCACCCGGCCAGTTAGGTTGCTGGGCGGCAACTAATCCAGGTGTGAAGAGTGAATCAAGTGAGGTGCCCATAGGGATAAGAGTAGAGAGTCAGAGGCCGTTCGCGAGATGCAATTAACCAAAGAAAATCTCGGCCTCCTTGTAGCGCTCAAGAGGTACTAACTTAAGCTTTTCAGTTGCCGATGCCAGCGGTACACGGACAATATCTGTGCCGTGAAGTGCGACCATTTTTCCCCAGTCACCTTCATGGGCCGCCGTTATTGCATGTAGCCCAAAGCGAGTTGCAAGGACACGGTCAAAGGCCGTTGGAGAGCCACCACGTTGAATATGTCCAAGTACCGATGTGCGCGCCTCTTTACCGGTTTTTGCTTCGATCTGCTCGGCAAGCCAATCACCGATACCGGCAAGCTTGACGTGACCAAATGAATCTAAACTCTGATCTTTTACTGCCATGTCTCCATCTTGTGGAATTGCACCTTCAGCGATAACGATAATTGGGGCGTAGTGAGATTTGAAGCGAGATTCGACCCATTCACACACTTTGTCTACAGAGAATTTCTGCTCTGGAATCAAAATACATGTCGCACCACCAGCTAGTCCTGCATGCAGTGCAATCCAACCAGCATGTCGTCCCATCACCTCAACGATTAATGCTCGGTGATGCGATTCAGCCGTTGTGTGTAAACGATCAATAGCTTCAACGGCGATATTGACTGCAGTATCAAAACCAAATGTGTAATCAGTATTATTTAAATCATTATCAATTGTCTTTGGAACACCAATTACTTTGACGCCAAGTGAATCGAGCTTTGTCGCAACCCCTAGAGTGTCTTCGCCACCGATTGCAATTAGTGCATCGATTCCTGCTTTAGCTAAATTATCTTTAATCATTTCTACGCCGCCCTCGATCTTAAAAGGGTTGGTGCGAGAAGAGCCAAGGATTGTTCCACCACGCGGCAAAATTCCTCGAGTAGTTTCAATGGTCAGCGGCATTGTTAAGCCTTCAAGTGGGCCCTTCCAGCCATCACGAAAGCCAACAAACTCATGCCCAAACTCTTTAGCGCCTTTGCGGACAACGGCACGGATTACGGCATTTAGACCAGGACAATCTCCACCACCAGTAAGCACACCAATACGCATTTTAACTCCACTATAAAAATTCATTGATGAAGGGCTATCTCAATCAATATCGCCCTACCTGTGGTCAACGCTGACTAGGACAGTCTAGCCTTGACCTATGGCTAATCGACAACTCGTTGCAGGGGTGGACTCTTCTACTCAATCAGTAAAAATAGTTATCCGTGAGGCTAATACTGGTGAGTTAGTTCGTGAAGGTCGTGCTGCTCATCCTGATGGCACAGAAATCGATCCCGCTCTTTGGAGATCTGCTCTTGATACTGCAATTAGCAATGCCGGCGGCCTTGATGGAGTGGATGCGATTTCGATAGCTGGACAGCAACATGGGATGGTCGCACTCGATAGTGATGGAGCAGTTATTCGCCCAGCACTGTTATGGAATGACACACGCTCGGCCCAGGCTGCCCTTGATTTAAACCGTGAGCTAGGCGGCAATGCGCAAATATCTAGAAAAGTTGGATCGGTTTTAGTTGCATCATTTACAGCCAGCAAGCTGCGTTGGATGGCAGATCACGAGCCAGAGAATGCGGCCAAGGTTGCAGCAGTTGCACTCCCCCATGATTGGCTGTCGTGGCAGTTACAAGGTGGAAAAGATTTAAATAAATTATTTACAGACCGTAGTGATGCATCAGGTACTGGTTACTTTGATCCAACAACTTCGCACTATCGCGAAGATATTCTACGACTTGCACTGCGCCATGATTTAGAAATAGTGCTGCCCACAATTATTGCGCCCGATAAATTTGGCGGCACAACATCATCAGGGATTCCTATTGCTGCTGGAGCCGGCGATAACGCTGGTGCAGCACTTGGTCTACAAGCACAGCCTGGTGATGTTGTTATCTCTCTGGGTACAAGTGGTACAGCCTTTGCAGTATCAGATACACCGACTCATGATTCAAGTGGTGCTGTTGCAGGATTTGCCGATGCAACAGGGCGATTCTTACCACTTGTCTGCACACTCAATGCGGCGAGAATTTTAGATGCTGCCGCGCGTATCTTAGGAAAAACTCATGATGAGGTTGGCGCATTGGCACTGAGCTCTGTTGCCGGTGCCCATGGCCTAACACTCTTGCCATACTTTGAGGGCGAACGCACTCCTAATCGCCCCGATGCAACAGGCGTCTTTTCTGGCATGAATCTCAAGAATTCAAATCCAGCCGATATTGCTCGCGCAATGATCGAAGGCATGATGTGTGGTTTGACTGATGCCGTTGATGCATTGATCGCATTAGGTGTCAGTGTAAATCGCATAGTGATAATTGGTGGAGCGGCAAAAAATTCAGCGATTCCAGTGATTGCCAGCGCATTAATGGGACGTGAAGTAGTTGTGCCTCCAGCAGGTGAGTACGTGGCCGATGGCGCAGCTAAGCAGGCGGCATGGGCGCTCTTGGCTCAGATGCCACAATGGAATCTCGGTGAGGTGACACATCACACAACAAAGCCAACACCTGATGTGATGGATCGCTATCGAACTCTTCGTGATAACACCGCAGATTGGTAAGGGCTCCGCTGTTAGAGTTCGTGCAATGAGATGCTTTAGTTGCAATGCAGTAACGGTGGAAACAATTGATGTAGATGACCGAGTGGTCGCATAAATGTCACCTAAATCCTGGATTCAATTTGGAATCGTCGGTTTTCTATGGGGAATTCCATACCTACTCATGAAAGTTGCAGTCGCCGATATTCCACCACCTCTTATCGTTGCTGGGCGCACATTAATTGGCGCAGCAATTTTGATCCCAATCGCAATGCACAAGAAGAGTTTTATGGACGCTGTACGGGGAATCAAATATGTTCTGCCTTACGCCTTTCTTGAAATGGTCGGGCCCTGGATTCTCATAACAAGTGCTCAAAAAGAGATTACCTCTGGTCTTGCCGGTCTTTTAGTTGCCACTGTCCCAATCTTTGCAACGATCTTCACATCGCTGCGCGGAGATCATTCGGTATGGGAGAGAAAGCGCGTCGTGGGTATCATCATTGGCTTTATCGGAATCATTGCCTTAGTTGGAATTGAATCGATCACCGGAAGCAGTAATCCAAAAGCGATCGCCATGGTTATTCTGGCTTCGATGCTCTATTCCTACGCAGTCTTGATGGTGACTTCTAACCTGCCTGGTGTAGATGGAATCGCAATTAATGGTTTAGCAATGGGCATTACTTTTCTGTTTTACATCCCAATAGCGATAGCGACATGGCCAAGTAATCCAGTCTCAACAAATGCCATAACTGCCCTTGTCGCGCTGGGCGTCTTTTCAACTGCAATCGCTTTCATGCTCTTCTTTATTGTTATTGTTGAAATCGGACCAGCACGTGGATCGCTAGTTACTTACGTCAATACTGCAGTTGCCGTTATTCTTGGAATTCTCATTTTAAAGGAACCACTTACTCTGGGAATTATCGTTGGCCTGCCATTAGTCGTGATTGGCTCTTATTTTGCGAGTCGAAAAACTACCTCAGTGGTTATCGCCGAAGCCTAAGCGCTCTAACAACTTAGGGTCGCGCTGCCACTCTTTTGAAACCTTGATGTGAAGACCAAGGAATATTTTGGCAACTAAAGCTCGTTCGATATCGGCCCGTGCACGTATGCCAATCTCTTTTAGACGGCTGCCTTGATGGCCGAGCAAAATAGCACGCTGTGTATCGCGCTCAACATGAATAGTTGCATGGACATCGTAAAAGGGGCGTGAACCCTTTTCTTTTCGCTCACCAAACTCATCAATTGTTACCATGATCGAATGAGGCAACTCTTCACGCACATCCTGCAGCGCAGCTTCACGGATAAATTCGCAGATTAACTGTTCTATCGCTTGATCACTTGTTGTACAAGCTGGGTAATAAGCAGGTCCTATCGGAAGATTTTTACCGATGAGCTCGTTTAATAAATCGATCTGACTATGAATGGCTGCCGATACTGGAATGATTTCATCCCACACAAAGCCTTGAGCCAGAGCCATGATGCCAGCTAGGCGTAGAGCAAGCTTTTCCTTAGATAGTAAATCCGTCTTAGTAACGACTGCAAACTTTTTAGCACGTGGGTGCTTGGCAATCTCAGCTGCAATAAAAATATCACCAGCCCCAGAGCTCTCATCGGCTGGAATACATAAAATCACAATATCGACTGAGTCCATACTCTGATCGACAAGGGCGTTAAGGCGCTGACCCAAGAGAGTCTTGGGTTTGTGTACACCAGGGGTATCGACAAGTACGGCTTGGAAATCTGGGCCATGCACAATGCCTCGGATAGCGCTACGTGTTGTGTTGGGATGATGTGATGTGATTGCGATTTTGCTACCGACTAAGGCATTGATAAGAGTGGATTTTCCAACGTTCGGACGGCCAACGATGGCAACGAAGCCCGAACGATGTTGACTCATGAGTTCATTCTCTCATCTATTGGCTCCTATAAACTCCACTGCATCTGCCACCGATGTAACAATCTCTGCAGCGCGCTCTCCTATTAAGCGATGACATCCCTCACTCGTCGTTGAGTTAATTGCTCCAGGAATCGCCATCACTGGGCGCAATAACTCTGCGGCATCGCGTGCGGTGCGAAGAGATCCGCTTCTAAATGCCGCCTCAACAACGAGGGTGGCCACAGAGAGTGCGGCGATTAAGCGGTTGCGCGTTAAAAAACGTGCAGGCAGAGGAGGATGCCCTGGCATTACTTCGGTAAGGATTGCACCTGACTCGCAGATCGCTGCAAATAATCGAGTATTACCCACTGGGTAGTTAATATCGATTCCAGATGCAATGACGGCCACCGTTATGCCTTCAGCCATGAGTGCACCTTTATGTGCACAGGAATCGATGCCATATGCACCACCGCTAACAATCCCCCACTCTCGATCGACAAAGCCTGACGCAAAATCTCCAGCGATACGTGCGCCATAGTTTGTGGGGTTACGAGTGCCAACGATTGCAAGGGATTGCATCGAAAGTGCTTCAAGATTTCCCTTTACGATAAGGGCGATAGGTGGGGCAACTAAATCCTCTACCCGAATTGGCCACAATGGCTCCCCAGGTATTAAAAACTCCGCCTGTGCAGCGGCAATGAGAGAAAAAACGTGATCTGCCGTTGTTGTCGAAATCTTAGTAATTAATCTATTGAACTTTTTTTGGTCATAGCCGCCACCTTGCAACTTCTCGATCACCTTTAATGCGCCCAGAGAAAAAATCTCACTCATCCAGAATGGATGTCCACCTTCAATTGCGCTAAAGAGAACTGCCCGTGCCTCTCGCTCATTCATATCTGGATACCTCCACGCATCGAATGTGCCTGTGTTATAGGCGGTAACGATAGAGAGCTACTCTGATAAGGCCTGCAGAACGTGATTTACTTGTGGATGAGGGCTGCAATATTTGAAAATGAACGTCGATGCTCTATACATGGGCCGTGAGCATTAAGGGCATCTGTATGAGCTGCAGTGATATACCCCTTGTGTCCTGCAAAACCATACTCTGGAAACTTTGAATCCATCTCACGCATAATGCGATCTCTGGTCACTTTTGCGATAATTGATGCTGCACTAATGGATACAACAACTTGGTCGCCCTTCCAAACAGCCAAATTGGGTAGGCCCAATCCCTCGATTGCATAGCCATCGGTTAAAACATATGCAGGTGTTTGGTCTAATCCATGTACCGCGCGGCGCATTCCATCGAGATTTGCTGCATGCACCCCGCGTGAATCAACTTCACTGGCTGGAACAATAACAACACTAATAGACGCGGCTATCGACTGAATGAGTTCAAAAATCTCTTCTCGCTTTTTCTCAGAAATCTCTTTCGAATCACGCACCGCAGATAGTTCAGGTGCAAAGGGATCATGCACAATAACGGCTGCGATTACGAGTGGGCCTGCACATGAACCACGGCCAGCTTCATCAACCCCTGCAATCGGTGCAATACCTGCATTGATGAGCAGCTGCTCGATCACCTTCATGAGAAGCTACTTAACAATGTCTATCTGTGGGATATAAGTGAAATTTTTCAGAGGCCAGATTACGGCAAAGACGCGCCCAGTAACTCGTGAGAGTGGAACCATGCCTTTATTAATATCATCTTGGTGGTAGCGCGAATCGGCACTTGCACCACGGTGATCTCCCATTACCCAAATCTTGCCTTTAGGAACTCTGACATCAAAGTTCATATCACTGGGTACATTCCCGGAATATATATATGGCTCAGTAATAGGTGTGCCATTCACCGTTAATTTTCCATCTTTTGTACAGCAGACAATGTGATCACCGGCAACGCCAATTGCACGCTTGACTAAGTACTGCTTGGCAGGATTAGGTATGACCCCAACTGCAACTAGGCCAACTTTTAACTTTGCAATATATTGATTAGTTGCATAATCCACATTCTCTGGCAACCATTTAGCGGGATCTCTAAAGACCACAACATCACCCCGTGAAATATTGCGTGAAGTAAATGGAACTCTGTTGACAGCCACGCGATCTTGAATTTGTAAGGTGTTTTCCATTGAGCCCGAAGGGATATAGAAAAACTGCACAAGAAAACTCTTAATAAATAGTGAGACGACTAAGGCTACAACGACTAAAACTGGGAACTCCCGAAAGAGGGATCCCTTACGACGCATTAGTGGGGAGCTTTAAGCTTGTGGAGTTTCGGCTTCAGCAACTGGCGCTTCTACAACTGCTTCAGCAACTGGCGCTTCTACAACTGCTGGGCTTTCAACCACAACTTCTGCAGCCACAACTGGAGCTGCAACCTCTGCTACGGCCTCGGCAATTATTGGTTCAGCCACTGGAGTTGAAAGAATTCCATCACCGTAACCCTCAACGCCATCACGCTTTTCGCGGATCTTGGCAGCCTTACCGCGAAGATCGCGTAGGTAGTAAAGCTTGGCGCGACGTACTTCGCCCTTCTTTACTAACTCAATCTTTTCAATAACTGGTGTGTGCACTGGGAAGGTACGCTCAACACCAACACCGTAAGAAACCTTACGAACGGTAAAAGTCTCACGGAGGCCATCGCCTTGACGACGCATAACGATTCCCTGGAAGACCTGAAGGCGGCTCTTGCTACCTTCGATAACACGGACGTGAACCTTGAGCTCATCACCGGCACGAAACTGTGGGATGTCATGGCGCAGGGATACTGCATCGACGGCGTCAAGGATGTTCATCGTTCGTACCTAATTTCTCTGTATAGATTAAAAGCACTCGCTGTGGCGGTGCAGACGCATATCCTGCCATATGAGGGGCCTTCTACCTAAATCGAGCCCAAGTCACTGCGGAATCGCGCGTGAGAGCTGGCTAAAGAGATGGGCTCCAGCGGCCACTGTTAGATCCAAGCCATGCCAACTCTTTGTTTGAACTATCGCCCCAGCCTCACGGGCAATGAGTTCACCTGCCGCGAGATCCCATTCGCACAGACCAGTCTCAAAATATCCATCGACTAATCCCGTTGCTACATTGCAGAGATCGACGGCAGCCGATCCCATACGGCGCATATCACGAATCTGAGGCACTAATGCATTGACTATCTTTAACTGCTCCTCACGTGTTTTAAGAGCATATGCAAATCCAGTGGATAAAAGTGCGCGATTGAGTTCGATGGGATCATTGCACTCAATCTTTACATCATTGAGAAAGGCTCCGCCGCCGCGCGATGCATACCAGGTCGAATTCGTAGTAGGTGAGTGAACTACCCCAACTAAGGCCCCAGACTCATCTTTTACCGCGATGCTAATCGACCAACCAGGAAGACCATAGAAATAATTTACAGTCCCATCAACTGGATCTATGACCCATGTCATACCGCTTGTGCCAGTGCGGTTTGCACCCTCTTCACCGATGATTGCATCGCTTGGACGCGCGGCAAGAATTGCATCAACAATAAGTTTTTCGCTGGCAAGATCCATCTGTGTTGCAATATCGATCGCCGTTGATTTAACAGTTAAGTCCCATGATGCGGGACGATTAGTTAAAAGCTCTCCCGCTTGACGTGCGATATTTAACGCTAGCTTGAGAATCTGCTGGCCATCATTCATGTATGCAGTCTAGCCTGACATAGACTCACCTCTATGTTCACGGCCTATGCAACCCTCTTTCGCACCCCTGGTGCAATGAAGTTCTCTTTAACGGGAATTATTGGCCGAATGCCTGTCTCTATGGATTCGTTAGCACTTATTTTCATTGTTGTTGCCGCAAATGGCTCATATGCAATCGCAGGGGCTTTAAGTGCCACAG
>CAFBSF010000004.1_pt1 | contig 27959 bp, 30 predicted proteins | sample 7270281 | NCBI WGS metagenome assembly CAFBSF01 (sample SAMEA6814055, study PRJEB35770) | freshwater metagenome | biome: Freshwater; feature: Freshwater reservoir; material: water | place: Czech Republic | collected 2017-05-23 | depth 30m m | reverse complement strand
GTTGGCTATGCATCGATTCAATACGATGATCAAATCGGCAAGCTCTCCCTAATTGGAGCGGGAATGCGCTCACATCCAGGCGTAACAGCGACGTTTTTTGGCGCACTATCGACGGCCGGCGTTAATATCGAAATGATTTCAACCTCTGAAATCCGTATCTCAATTATCTGCCGCCAGGCCGATATCGAGCGTGGAGTTCAAGCGGCCCATACCGCCTTTGGCTTAGATGCCGATCAGAGCGAGGCCGTTGTATATGGGGGTTCTGGTCGATGAGTAAGCCCTCACTTGCAGTTGTTGGTGCAACTGGCGCTGTAGGTACTGTGATGCTTGGAATCTTGTCAGAGCGCCCAGATGTCTGGGGAGAGATTCGTTTAATTGCATCGGCACGTAGTGCTGGTAAAAAACTTATGTGCCGCGGTGAAGAGTTAACCGTTGTTGCATTAACACCGGAGAGCTTTAATGGCATCGATGTTGCAATGTTCGATGTTCCAGATGAGATTTCAAAAGAGTGGGCACCAATCGCTGCAGCTCGTGGCGCAGTTGTTGTTGATAACTCGGGTGCATTTCGCATGGATGCAGATGTTCCCCTAGTTGTGCCGGAAGTAAATCCGCAGGAGATTAAGAATCGCCCGCGTGGAATTATTTCAAATCCAAACTGCACAACATTGTCGATGATCGTGACGCTGGGTGCTCTCCATCGCGACTACGAACTTATAGAGTTGGTAGTTTCTTCATACCAAGCGGCTTCAGGTGCCGGTCAAGCAGGCCTTGATATTTTGCGCGAACAGATTGAATTAGTCGCCGGAACAACTGCAGGTGATATCGCAGGTGATATTCAAGCAATCATTACTGACAATGGTCCCTTTCCTGCACCCCTTGCATTAAACGTTATTCCATGGGCAGGCTCACTTAAAGCCGACGGGTATTCATCGGAAGAGCTTAAAGTTCGCAATGAATCACGCAAGATTTTGGGCCTGCCTCACTTAAAAGTTTCGGCAACATGTGTGCGAGTACCGGTTCTGACTACTCATTCACTGACTGTGCACGCAGTATTTGCTAAAGAGCCCTCACGAAAAGGGGCTCAAGATATCTTGCGCAACGCCGCCGGAGTTAAGTTGGTCGATGATCCTGAAAACTATAAGTTTCCAACACCAGCCGATGTCGTAGGCACAGATCCAACATGGGTGGGCCGAGTTCGCAAAAGTCTTGATGATCCAATGGCCCTGGAAATGTTCGTCTGTGGTGACAATCTGCGTAAAGGAGCGGCGTTAAATACCGCTCAAATCGCGGAACTTCTCGCGATAGAGTTCACACTAAAGTAGCCTGTTAGAGTTTCCGCATGACCATTGTTGTCGCCGGTACCACAGGACTAGCAGGCTCTGCGATCACAAAAGTGTTCCAAGATGCTGGCCATGAAGTCTTTGGAATTAATCGCGAAGTAGTCGATCTCCTCGACCTTACTCAGACCAGTCAAGTTCTAAAGGAAATACGGCCTACTTTAGTGATTGATGCCGCCGCGCGTGTTGGTGGGATCGGCGCCAATAGTGATTTTCCTGTCGAGTTTCTTGAGGACAACATTCGAATTCAAGTCAACTTAATGCATGCAGCTCACGGTGCGATGGTAAAGAATTTCATTTTCCTTGGTTCTAGCTGTATTTATCCAAAGGACTCTCAACAGCCAATCAAAGAAGAGTACTTAATGACTGGGCCACTTGAACCAACCAATTCAGCATATGCAATTGCAAAAATAGCAGGAATTGAATTAGTTAATTCATATCGAAAACAATATGGTTACAACTGGATTTCACTAATGCCTACCAACTTGTATGGCCCTAGGGATAATTTTGACTTAAATACATCACATGTTTTGCCCGCACTCATACGCAGATTTGTGGAGGCGGTGGATAATGGCGTAAGCACAGTTACACTATGGGGAACAGGCTCACCTAAGCGAGAATTTCTTTATGTCGATGACTTAGCTGGAGCGGTTCTAGTGGCATCAGAAAAGTATAATTCGTATCTTCACCTTAATATTGGAACTGGCAAAGAATTATCGATTAAAGAACTGGCCCAAAAAATAGCAATGCTCACTGGCTTTAATGGAACAATTCTTTGGGATTCTAGTAAGCCCGACGGAACGAAACGTAAACTCTTGGATATTTCTAGAATTAAACAGTTGGGGTGGTCACCCCGCGTAACATTGGATGAGGGGCTTGCATCCACCATCAGTTGGTACAAGTCAGCGACAGCAAAAGGAGAGTCTCGACGATGAAAAGTAAAGTTGCACTTATTACTGGAATAACAGGCCAGGATGGATCCTATCTTGCTGAATTATTACTAAGTAAAGGTTATGAAGTCCATGGTTTAATTCGTCGTTCTTCCACTTTCAATACCTCTCGGATTGACCATCTTTATGAAGATCCTCACGAACCCAACCCAAAATTGTTTCTGCACTATGGTGATCTGATTGATGGGGTGGGATTAACAAATTTACTCAGAGACATCAACCCTGATGAAGTTTATAATTTAGGCGCCCAGTCACATGTTCAAGTTTCATTTACGATGCCACAGTACACAGCTCAAGTCGACGCAGTTGGGGCTGTGGGTTTGCTCGAATCAATTAGATCAGCCGGTGTGGATACGCGTTTTTACCAGGCGAGCACTTCTGAGTTGTATGGATCCACACCACCCCCACAAAACGAAGAGAGCTATTTCAAGCCACGCAGTCCCTATGCAGCAGCCAAGTTAATGGCATATTGGTGCACAGTGAATTATCGAGAGGGTTATGGAATGCACGCGACCAATGGGATTTTGTTTAATCATGAATCACCACGACGCGGTGAGACTTTTGTAACTCGTAAAATTACTCGAGCGGTAGCAGAAATTGCAACAGGTTCGAAGAAGAAACTTTTCCTCGGAAATCTTGATGCAGTGCGCGATTGGGGGTATGCCAAGGAATACGTCGAATCTATGTGGCTAATGCTTCAACAGGACAAGTCTTCTGATTATGTAGTGGCAACAGGGGTTGGGGCGACAGTAAAAGATTTTGCCCAAGTTGCCTTTGCCCGTGCTGGCTTGAATTGGGAGGATCACTTAGAGATCGACCCGAAGTATATGCGCCCAACTGAAGTTGATGCCCTGGTAGGTGACCCCTCAAAGGTGAACCAGCAACTTAACTGGAAAGCCGAGACACATTGGAAAGCCCTTGCAGAACTGATGGTTGATGCTGATTTAGCGGCAAGAGAGAAAAAGGGTAAGGATGCATGAGTATTAAAGAGAGCTTACGCAGCGACTTAACTGAGGCGATTCGTGGTCGCGATGAGATTACATCGGGCACTATTCGCATGGTTTTGACGGCGATCACAAATGAAGAGGTCGCTGGTAAAGAGGCGCGCGTTTTAAGTGATGACGAGGTAATTACCGTGCTCTCGCGCGAGGCTAAGAAGCGTCGTGAAGCGGCCGAGGCTTTTGAAAACGCAGGACGCGGTGATAGAGCCGCCCTTGAAAAAGCTGAAGGTGAAGTAATTGGACGCTATCTACCTGCACAACTAGGCGTTGATGAAATAAAGAAGATGATTGCTAATGCGATCGCATCGACTGGTGCTGCAGGACCTGGCGATATGGGCAAGGTTATGGGGGCAGTTAAAGCGCTAATCGCAGGCAAGGCCGATGGCTCTATCGTTTCAAACCTAGTCAAGGAGGCGTTAAATAAATGAAATTTGAATATGCCACAGTCCCATTACTCTCGCATGCAACTAAGCAGATCCTTGATACATGGGGATCAGATGGTTGGGAGTTAGTACAAGTAATCCCAGCACCAGGTACTGGCGAGCAGTTGGTTGCTTACATGAAGAGAGAGATTAAGTGAATTCAGTAGATGTACGAGCTAAGTTAAAAGAGCTCGGTCTCGAACTTCCAGTTGCGGCACTGCCTATAGCGGCATATGTCCCAGCAATTCGCACTGGAAATATTGTTTTTACCGCAGGTCAGCTACCACTAGTTAATGGTGAGATGGCCGGTGTTGGTAAAGTCGATGGCGAGATAACTCCTGAGCGCGCCAAAGAGCTTGCTCAGATCTGCGCGCTGAATGCGATCGCTGCAGTAGCAACAGTTGCCGATGTCAATAAGATTACAAAGATTGTTCGAGTTGTTGGCTACGTCAATGGTGTACCTGGCTATATCAACGCACCTGTCGTAGTAAATGGTGCTAGCGAACTATTTTTAGCTATCTGGGGCGATGGCGCAAAGCATGCACGCAGTGCAGTTGGAATTGCAGAGCTACCGCTTAACTCACCTGTTGAGATTGAACTAACCGTGGAGATTACTGATTAAAAAAACGGGAACGCTATTTTCCTCTTTTTGATAGACGTTCGAAATCTGTAATCAATACCGCGCGGCCATCGAGCTTTAACCAGCCTCGACCAACGAAATCTGCAAGTGCCTTGTTAACGGTTTCGCGAGAGGCACCGACTAATTGCGCCAGCTCTTCTTGAGTTAAATCATGGTGGACATAGAGACCTTCAGGGCTCTGCTTACCAAAGCGCTCGCCAAGATCGATTAATGCTTTAGCAACTCGTCCAGGAACATCTGAGAACACTAAATCACCAACGGCCTCATTTGTACGGCGTAAGCGTTGGGCTAAGCGCTCAAGCAAGTTGAGTGCAACTGCTGGGTTAACTGCAAGCCACGGGATTAAATTCTTATGACTGAGGCTTAAAAGTTTTGCATCAGTGACCGCAGTTGCAGTTGATGTGCGAGGGCCCGGATCGAAAAGACTGAGCTCGCCGAACATATCGCCAGGACCAAGGATTGATAAGAGATTTTCGCGACCATCGCCACTGGAAGTGCCAAGTTTTAACTTTCCTTCGAGGATGACATATAGATGATCCCCATCATCACCCTCAGCAAATAGCACACTTCCCTTTGCGATCTTGACTGAATCCATTGATGCGCGCAGTGAAGCGGCAGCGACATCGTCGAGGGCTGTAAATAGTGGGGCTTTGCGGAATACATCTTCATCTGGAGTCACAAGGAGTACTTTACTCTTATGTCCGCCGATAAAGAAAATCGAAATCAAGCGCGGGCTATGTATCGCATTCTCACCAAGACCTATCCAGATATACGCTGTGAATTAGATTTTCAGAACCCCCTACAGTTAATTATCGCCACAGTTCTTAGCGCTCAATGCACAGATAAAAGGGTTAACACCGTTACACCTGCACTATTTAAGAAGTATCAGAGCGTTAAGGCCTTTGCCAAGGCTGACTTGCACGATATCGAGAAACTTGTATTTCAGACTGGTTTCTACCGTGCTAAAGCCCGTCATATTAAAGGGCTTACGACAAAGATACTGAGTGACTTTGAAGGTGAAGTTCCAAATACATTAGAAAAGTTAATAACACTTCCAGGTGTTGGAAGAAAGACTGCGAATGTTGTTCTAGGGCATGCATTTGATATCCCAGGAATAACAGTTGATACCCATTTCGGTCGACTTTCCCGCCGATTTGGTTGGACTAGCGAAAAAGATCCAGTAAAAGTCGAACACATTGTTGGGCAGTTAATACCGCAGGCAGAGTGGACTAATTTGTCACAACGCATAATCTGGCACGGACGAAGAATCTGTCATTCGCGCAAACCTGCGTGTGGAGTATGTCCACTTGCAAAGATCTGTCCTAGTGTTGGGATTGGCGAAATGGATATTGAAAAAGCTAAACTTCTCGTAAAGACAGATAAGGATTTTCGTTGAAAAAAAGCGCACTTGCACTTTCACTAGTGTTACTCACTAGTTGTGCTGCACCTGTGCAAGAAATCGCCGGTGAAGTTGTTTCATGCGCATCACTGCGTACCACAAGTATTTCTAATCCAATCGAACTGGGCTGTCTTGATGGCTCAAAAGGTGCGGCGATTAATGCTTTGCGTGGACCGATGATTATTAATGTGTGGGGCTCATGGTGTACTTCATGTAAAGCTGAGATGCCGTATTTCCGTTCTTTCTATAAGAAGGCACAGGGCAAAGTTGAGCTCATCGGTATTGATGTTGAAGAGGCTTCGATTAAAGATGGTCAGGATTTTGTTACAACACATGGCATGACATGGCCAAATCTCTATGATGGTGATGGCAGATCCCGCGAATACTTTGGGATGGGAGTACCCGTAACGTGGTTTATTGCCGCTGATGGAACCGTGGCATACAAGAAAATTGGTGAGATAAAGAACGAAATCGAGCTTATTACGCTGACCAGTAAGTATTTAGGCGTAAAACTCTAATCCTCATCCTTTGCACTCTTTAGACCTTGAGATATTAGCGCCATCACGTTTGGATCTGCCAAAGTTGTGGCATCACCCACTGTGCGATTTTCAGCAACATCTTTTAAGAGTCGGCGCATAATTTTGCCACTGCGAGTCTTAGGCAGCTCATTAACTATCAGGACCTGACGGGGCTTTGCGATAGGACCTATCTGCTTTGCTACATGGTTTCGGAGTTCGGTTAATAAGAGATCACCATCGGCATGGGCAATACCTGTTCTCAAAATAACAAATGCGACGATTCCTTGTCCGGTCATTGCATCGGCGGCGCCAACAACGGCAGCTTCTGCAACTGCTTCATGTGAGACAAGCGAGGATTCAACTTCAGTCGTTGAAATACGGTGACCGGAAACATTCATAACATCATCAACCCGGCCAAGTAACCAGATTGCACCCTCATCATCTAGCTTTGCGCCATCTCCCGCAAAATAGATTCCATCAAAGCGCGACCAGTACGTCTCTTTGTATCTGGCATCTTCGCCCCAAATACCACGCAACATAGATGGCCATGGCTTATCTAAGATTAAAAACCCACCGTGCCCATTTCCAACTGGAACTGCGCTTTCGTTGACAACTTGTGCACTAATTCCCGGAATAGTTCTCATCGCAGATCCTGGTTTCGTTGCAGTGATACCAGGTAGTGGAGAAATCATGATCGCACCAGTTTCGGTCTGCCACCATGTATCAACAATTGGGCAGCGATTACCGCCGATTATTTCGCGGTACCACATCCATGCTTCAGGATTAATAGGTTCACCGACAGATCCAAGAAGGCGAAGTGATTCTAAATTATGGGCACGTGGGAACTCATCGCCCCACTTCATCCATGTGCGGATAAGCGTTGGTGCCGTATATAAAATTGTGACACCGTACTTTGCAATAATTTCAAAAATACGCCCCTTATGCGGAGTATCAGGGGTTCCTTCATACATCACCTGTGTAGCACCGTTAATGAGTGGGCCATAGACAACATAACTATGACCTGTAACCCAACCGACATCGGCGGTGCACCAATAGATATCACTCTCGGCTTTAATGTCGAAGACAACCTTGTGGGTATAGGCGACCTGAGTTAAGTAGCCGCCTGTTGTGTGAAAAATACCCTTGGGCTTGGCCGTCGTTCCTGAGGTGTAGAGAATGAATAAGGGGTGCTCAGAGTCAAAGCTCTCGGCAGCGTGCTCTGATGACTGGCGATCAACGATGTCGTGCCACCAAATGTCACGATCGCTCCAGGCGGTTTCCTGTTTAGTACGAGCAACAACTAATACTTTCTCCACATTGTGTGCGCCTTTGAGGGCTTCATCTACAGCTGGTTTTAATGCAAAGGGAGCGCCTTTTCTAAATCCACCATCGGCGGTAATAACTAATTTTGCATCGGCATCTTGGATACGCGATAAGAGTGCATCTGCTGAAAATCCACCAAAGACAACGGAGTGCGGTGCTCCAATACGAGCACATGCCAACATGGCGATTGCCGCCTCTGGAATCATAGGCATATAAATGGCGACACGATCACCTGCTGTAATTCCAATTTCAATTAAAGCATTAGCAGTTTTTTTGACTTCGATTAATAGCTGCGCATATGTAATAGTGCGTGTGTCTCCGGGCTCACCTTCAAAATAAAATGCAACACGATTACCACGACCCTGTGCAACATGGCGATCAAGTGCGTTGACGGATGCATTTAACTTTCCACCGATAAACCATTTGGCGTAAGGGGGTTGCCAATCCAGCACTGAGTCCCATTTTTTTGACCACTCAAGATCACTTGCTTGAAGCTCCCAGAAAGCCAAACGATCTTTTTCGGCGCGTTCATAAATCTCTAACTGCGCATTTGCCTTAGCCGCGAAATCGGCGCTGGGTGGAAAGCGTCGATCCTCCTGAAGCAGGTTTTCAAGTGATTCGTGATTCTGGCTCATAACCGATGAGATTACCTGCTCGTGATTGTTATCAACAAGGGTAAATGAGGTGGAGTTTGAAGCAAGGGTTAAGGCCAATGATTCGCCACAGAAAGGAGTACAGATGCTGACATCATTTATCCTCATGTTTTTAAAACTACTAAGTAGCCCAGTGTTAGTGGCGGCCTTGGCCAAGTTCTTAGCTAACGCCCTCAAGAGCCTGAGTTAGCCGCTTAAGGAAAAGCCCCTGAATCGGTTTTCGGGGGCTTTTTCGCGCCGCTTTTGTGGGAAGTGGCTCTTAAGTGAGAGGATTGGCCGTAAGCCTCTAGATGGTCCAAAGATGCGCTCTACTAGAGTTTTACACCAGAGCGAGTAGGAGCCACAGTGCCAATTGCAACTCCCGAAATTTATGTAGAGATGCTGGATCGCGCCAAGAAAGGCGCCTTCGCATATCCAGCGATTAACGTTTCATCATCGCAAACCATCACAGCAGCTCTTCGTGGTTTCGCCGAAGCCGAGTCAGATGGAATTATTCAGTTTTCATGGGGCGGGGCCGAATACGCATCAGGCTCAACAGTCAAGAAGATGATCGATGGCGCAGTTGCATTGGCCGAATATGCCCACATCGTTGCTAAAAACTATAACGTCAATATTGGAATACATACCGATCACTGTCCAGTAGAAAAGTTAGATGGCTTCATGCGCCCACTCTTAGAGATTGGCGCCCAGCGCCTTGCATCAGGTAAAGCCCCACTATTTAACTCGCACATGTGGGATGGCTCAGCAGTTTCAATGGTTGAAAATATGAAGATATCTAAAGAGATGTTAACTATGTCAATCGCTGCTCGAACTATTCTTGAGATTGAAATTGGCGTAGTTGGCGGAGAAGAAGATGGCGTTGAGGCAAAACATGATGCCAAACTCTATTCAACTCCAGAGGATGCGTTGATGGTTCTGGAAACCCTTGGAAGCGATGAGTTTTATATGGTCGCTGCGACATTTGGAAATGTCCATGGAGTCTATAAGCCAGGCAACGTGGTTTTACAGCCAAAGATTCTGGCGACATTACAAGAGGCCGTTTCGAAAAAACTTGGCCTCACCGCAGGAAGTAAGCCTTTGAACCTAGTATTCCACGGTGGTTCAGGCTCTCTTCTTTCAGAGATTCGTGAATCATTAGATTACGGTGTTATTAAGATGAATATCGACACTGATACCCAGTACGCATTTACCCGTCCAGTTGCAGATCATATGCTTAAAAACTATGACGGTGTACTGCGCATTGATGGAGAAGTTGGAAATAAGAAAATCTATGATCCTCGTGCATGGGGTAAGGCTGCTGAGGCGGGAATGGCGGCACGAGTTGTTCGTGGCTGTGAAGATCTTCGTTCGACCGGCACTTCATCACTCAACTAATTTCTAACTAATCGGAAAGGCTTTACCAATGCCTGCACTTGTTTTGCTTGGCGCCCAATGGGGCGATGAAGGCAAGGGTAAAGCTACCGATTTACTCGGTGATCGCGTTGACTATGTCGTTCGCTACCAAGGTGGTAACAACGCCGGGCACACTGTTGTCATTGGTGATCAAAAGTATGCACTTCACTTATTACCATCTGGAATTCTCTCCCCCAATGTCATTCCAGTAATTGGAAATGGAGTAGTAATCGATCCAGGTGTTTTGCTCGAGGAGATAAAGGGCTTAACAGAGCGCGGAATAGATTGCAGTAAGTTAGTAATCTCAACAAACGCGCATTTAATTACTCCCTATCACCGAACAATCGACAAGGTTTCAGAGCGCTTCTTAGGTAAATCTAAAATCGGCACTACAGGTCGTGGAATCGGGCCGGCCTATGCCGACAAGATCAACCGCATAGGAATCCGTGTTCAGGATTTGTTCGACCCATCAATTCTGCGTCAAAAAATTGAAAGCGCATTACGTGATAAAAACCAGGTATTAATCAAGGTTTTCAACCGTAAAAACATCGAAGTTGAAGAGGTATTGAATGAGTATTTGGCATATGCCGAAATTCTGCGCCCATACGTTGCAGATACAGTTTTGCTTCTTGATCAAGCTTTAAAGGCTGGCAAGCGCGTACTGCTTGAAGGATCGCAAGGCACTCTGCTCGATGTTGATCATGGTACATATCCATTTGTGACTTCTAGTAATCCAACTGCAGGCGGTGCATGTACCGGTAGTGGTATTGGACCAACCAAGATCACTAAAGTTATTGGAATCGTTAAGGCATATACGACGCGCGTTGGTAGCGGACCCTTCCCAACAGAACTCTTTGATGCAGATGGTGAAGCGCTCCAGCGTATCGGCGGAGAAGTTGGCGTGACCACAGGCCGGGCACGTCGTTGTGGATGGTATGACGCACCTATCGCACGTTATGCGGTGCGTGTTAATGGTTTAACAGATTTCTTCTTAACAAAGTTAGATGTCTTAACTGGCTGGGAAAAGATTCCAGTATGTGTTGCATATGAAATCGATGGTAAGCGAGTTGAAGAACTTCCAGCTTCACAGAGCGATTTCCACCACGCCAAGCCCATTTATGAATACCTGCAGGGTTGGAGTGAGGATATTACGAAGGCGCGAAAGCTCAGCGATCTTCCAAAAGCTGCGCAAGAGTATGTTGCCTTTTTGGAAAAGATCTCAGGGGCACCAATAAGTGCGATTGGTGTGGGCCCGGGTCGCGATGAAACAATCGTCGTAACGGATTTCATCTAACAATGAAAATCCTCCTAGTCGGAAGTGGCGGTCGTGAACACGCCCTTGGACTAGGTCTACATGCAGACCCTGCATGTACATCACTTCATGTTGCACCAGGCAATCCAGGAATTGCCGAGTTTGCACAGTGCCACGCGATCGATATAACGAGTAACGCACAAATCGTTGCCCTGGCACAGGAAATCGGTGCAGATTTAGTTGTCATTGGCCCTGAAGTTCCATTGGTTAATGGAGTTGCAGATGATTTGCGCAGATTAAAGATTGCAGTATTTGGGCCATCAAAGGCAGCGGCGCAGTTAGAGGGGTCAAAGACATTTGCTAAAGAGGTTATGTCTGATGCCGGTGTTCCAACTGCACATAGCTTTACGTGCACAACCAAAGCTGAGATTGAAAAAGCACTCGATACTTTCGGTGCACCATATGTTGTTAAAGATGATGGTTTAGCTGGTGGAAAAGGTGTAGTAGTTACACATAATCGCCAAGAGGCGTTAGATCACGCACTTGCTTGCAAGCGAGTTGTCATTGAAGAGTTTTTAAATGGACCTGAAGTCTCTCTCTTTGGTATCAGTGATGGAGTCTCAATCCTTGCGATGCAACCTGCACAGGATTTCAAACGTGCACGCGATAACGATGAAGGACCTAACACCGGAGGTATGGGTGCTTACTCTCCACTTCCGTGGGCACCATCAGATATTATTGATGATACATACACACAAGTTCTCGCACCGATGATCGCTGAAATGAGTGCGAGGGGTACACCGTTTGTTGGATTACTGTATGCAGGCTTAGCCCTTACCGATCACGGCACTCGCGTTATCGAATTCAATGTTCGCTTTGGTGATCCTGAAACACAGGTTTTGATTCCATTACTTAAGACTCCACTGGCGACGCTTTTGTATAAAGCTGCCACGGTAGGTCTTGCCGATACGGTTTTAGAGTGGCGAGATGAATCGGCGGTAACCGTTGTATTAGCTGCAAAGGGATATCCAACTGCGCCGCAAAATGGCGGACATATTTCAGAGTTTCCAAAGATTGAAAATGTACAGATCTTTCAAGCAGGTACCTCTGAAAATGGCCAAGGCCTGGTTGCAACAGGCGGTCGAGTCCTCGCCGTGACAGGGGTCGGTGCCGATTTAACCGAGGCCAGAGATCGCGCCTATCGTGCGATCAGCCAGATTTCACTGCCAGGCTCCTTCTATCGCAGCGACATTGCACTTAACGCCTCAGTGGCAGAGAAGGGTAATTAAATGGCCGATAATTCATCAGTGAGCCTCATAGCCGATAGGTATGCATCTGTTGCGATTCGCGAAATTTTTGCGCCAGAGGCCAAGATAGTTGCAGAGCGCAGACTATGGATCGCGGTAATGCGGGCGCAGTCGGCACTCGGTCATGAAATTTCTCCCGATGTAATTACAGCCTACGAGAGCGTAATTACGCGAGTGGATCTAGCATCGATTGATGCCCGTGAAAAACAGACACGTCATGATGTTAAAGCACGTATCGAAGAGTTCAATGCCCTAGCGGGTCACGAAGCTATACACGCCGGTATGACAAGCCGTGACGTAACTGAAAACATTGAAGCACTACAGATTCGCAATGGGTTAGAGATTGTTCATGACAAGGTGGTAACACTGCTCGCACGACTTGCCGAACGAGCAACCCAGTATGCCGACCAACCAATCGCAGGACGATCCCATAATGCACCTGCACAAATTACAACTCTTGGTAAACGCTTTGCATCAACGGCCGAAGAGCTCCTCTTTGCATATGAACGTTTAAGCGCATTACTGGCCCGCTTTCCAATGCGCGGCATTAAAGGCCCAGTTGGTACGGCTCAGGATTCAATTGATTTGCTTGGCTCATCTGATGCACATGCACACCTTGAAAGCGAGATCGCTAAAGAGTTAGGTTTTACTAATGTTCTAGATTCAACTGGACAGATCTATCCACGCTCATTTGATTACGATGTTGTTACAACACTTGTACAAATTGCAGCGGCGCCATCATCACTAGCAACATCGATTCGCTTAATGGCCGGTGCAGAGTTAGTAACTGAGGGCTTTAAAGCTGGCCAAGTTGGTAGTAGCGCGATGCCGCACAAGATGAATACCCGTTCATGCGAGCGCGTCAATGGTTTAGCTGTAGTTCTACGCGGGTATGCATCGATGGTCAGCGAGCTCGCTGGCGATCAATGGAACGAAGGCGATGTTTCATGCAGCGTTGTTAGACGTGTTGCACTGCCAGATGCTTTTTACGCTATCGATGGTCTACTTGAGACGATATTGACTGTTCTCGATGAGTTTGGGGCATTTCCTGCAGTAATTGCAGCCGAGCTAGAGCGTTATCTACCCTTTCTAGCAACTACAAAGATTTTGATGGCGGCAATAAAGGCTGGTGTCGGTCGGGAGGCTGCTCACGAAGTAATTAAGGAGCATGCAGTTAAGGCGGCATTGGCTATGCGCGAGGGCAAAGGTAACTCTCTACTTAATGATTTAGCTAACGATGTGCGCCTACCCTTAGATCGCGGCGCGCTAGATTTATTAATTAGCACACCACTTGAATTTACTGGCGATGCTCGCCAACAAGTTGCTCGAGTTGTTAATCGCATCGGTGCGATTACATCCGTGCACCCTGCAGCAGTGCAGTACAAGCCCGGCTCTATTCGGTGAGCGGCTTTGGCCTAGCTGGCCCACCGCCAGTGCCTGCGATACCTGGGTGGAGACATGTGCGCACCGGAAAAGTCCGTGATTTATATAGCAACGATAGTAATGAGATTTTATTGGTCGCATCTGATCGTGTATCTGCCTATGACTGGGTAATGCCAACAACGATTCCAGACAAAGGTGCAGTTCTTACACAACTCTCACTTTTCTGGTTTGAACTCCTAGCAGATATTGTTCCAAACCATATTATCTCTACAGATGTTCCAGATATAGTTGCCGATCGGGCGATAATTGTTCAGCCACTAGAAATGTTTGCAATCGAATGTGTAGCCCGTGGATATTTAACTGGTAGCGGCTGGAGTGAGTATCAAAATAGCGGCGCAGTTTGCGGGCAGCCTTTACCTGCTGGAATACTTGATGGCTCAAAGCTACCCACAACAATATTCACACCAGCGACTAAGGCAGAGATTGGCGATCACGATATCAATATAGATTTCGAAACTGCCGCAAAGATTATTGGCGCAGGTGATGCTCAAGAATTAAAGGAGTTAACTATTACGTTGTATGAGACTGCCGCCGATTTTGCGAGTAGCCGAGGAATTATTCTTGCCGATACTAAGTTTGAATTTGGCCGCAGCGCCTCTGGAGAGATCCTCTTAGGTGATGAGGCTCTAACCCCTGATTCATCTAGGTTTTGGGAGCTATCGACCTGGGCACCCGGGGGAGCACAGGCATCCTACGATAAGCAGTTTTTACGTGATTACCTCGTTTCAAGTGGATGGGATAGAAATAGCCCTCCACCTGAACTACCGGCAGAGATCGTAGAGAAGACAGCGCGTCGATATAGAGAGGCGTTTTTTCATTTAACTGGCAGCGTTTTCTAAACAAGGGAGAATACGACAATGGCAACAATCGTGGTTGATGTGATGTTAAAGCCAGAGATTCTCGACCCACAAGGAAATGCCGTTGCATCTGCCCTACCACGCCTTGGATTTACCTTCGCGACATCGGTGCGTCAAGGAAAGCGTTTTGAAATTGTGGTTGATGGTGAGCCAACGGCTGCGCAGTTAGCTGAAGTAGAAAAAGTGGCAGAGGTACTGTTATCTAATCCAGTTATTGAAACTTATAGTGTAAGAGTCGAGAAGTAATGCGCGTTGGAGTCATAACTTTTCCTGGAACATTAGATGATCGCGATGCCGCAAGAGCAGTAAACGTCGGTGGTGCTACTGCCGTTGCTCTATGGCATGGCGACGCGGATCTTAAAAACGTAGATGCCGTTATCTTGCCTGGCGGCTTTTCATATGGAGATTATTTGCGGTGTGGAGCCATCTCTCGCTTTGCCCCTGTAATGAAATTAGTTATTGAGGCTGCAGGTAAAGGTATGCCGGTTCTTGGAATCTGTAATGGCTTTCAAGTTCTCTGTGAATCACATCTATTGCCTGGGGCTCTAACACGTAACTCTGACCTGCATTTTTTATGTCGCGATCAAGAGATTGAGATAGTTAATAACACTACTTCTTGGACGTCATCGTTTGCTGCTGGAGAAAAGATAACAATTCCACTTAAGAATGGCGAAGGCTCTTTTCAATGTGATGATAAAACACTCGCCCTTTTAGAAGATAATGGTCGCGTAATTGCTCGATACGTTGGTGAAAATCCCAACGGCTCCCGCAATTTAATCGCTGGGATAACAAATGAGCGTGGAAATGTAGTTGGCCTTATGCCCCACCCAGAGCACGCTATTGATCCACTTACTGGGCCAACGGCTCAAGGCCTTGGATTCTTCACATCGATTTTAAATGCGATGGTCAAGTAATGTCATTAGATACCGTAGCAATTGCACAGGTGACCCCAGATAATAAACAACCATTTGCCGAGCTTGGATTAAAAGCCGATGAGTATGAACGTATCAAAGAGATCTTGGGTCGGCGTCCCACATCATCTGAGTTAGCTATGTATTCGGTGATGTGGTCAGAGCACTGTTCCTATAAATCCTCTAAAGTGCATTTGAAACTCTTTGGAGAAAAAGCACCGAAATCCGATGCCCTCTTAGTCGGAATCGGTGAGAACGCTGGTGTTGTAGATGTCGGGCAGGGATATGCAGTTACTTTCAAGATTGAATCACATAATCACCCATCTTTCGTTGAACCATATCAAGGAGCAGCAACTGGTATCGGTGGAATCGTTCGCGATATTTTAACGATGGGTGCCAGACCAATTGCAGTCATGGATCCACTTCGCTTTGGTCCAGCTGATGCACCGGATACACGACGAGTATTGCCCGGGATAGTTGCCGGTATAGGTGGTTATGGAAACTGTTTAGGTCTACCAAATATCGGTGGCGAGGTTGTTTTTGATGAGACATATGCAGGCAATCCCTTAGTAAATGCTCTCTGTATTGGCGTAATGAAACATAGCGATATTAAGTTGGCAAAGGCGGCAGGAGCTGGCAACCTAGTTGTCCTCTTCGGTGCTAAAACAGGTGGCGATGGTATTGGTGGAGTATCAGTACTGGCCTCTGAAACATTCGGTGCTGGAGGATCTACTAAACGTCCGAGTGTGCAAGTCGGTGATCCATTCGTAGAAAAGATTCTCATCGAGTGTTCACTTGAAATCTTTGCAGAAGATTTAGTTGTTGGCATCCAAGATCTTGGTGGAGCTGGCTTATCGTGTGCAACCAGCGAGCTGGCCTCGGGTGGTTCAGGGGGTATGAAAGTAGCCCTGGATAAGGTTCCGCTGCGCGATCCATCACTTTCTCCTGAAGAGATTTTGATGTCAGAGTCACAAGAGCGTATGTGCGCAATAGTTGAACCCCACAAGCTTCCACGCTTTTTAGAGATCTGCAAAAAGTGGGATGTCACAGTCACAGCCATTGGCGAAGTCACCGATGGCGATCGCTTAGAGATTACGTGGAATGGTGAAGTAATCGTTAATGTTCCACCGCGCACCGTGGCTCATGAAGGTCCGGTCTATAACCGTCCAATGGCACAACCCTCATATATTGATGAAGTAAATTCACAAAAAGTAAATGTGCCTATCCCAACAACCTCCAGCGAGATTAAAGCCGCTGTGTTGAAACTAGCTGGCGCCCCCAATCTGGCAGATAAATCTTGGGTGACTTCACAGTATGACAAGTACGTGCAGGGAAATACGATTCAATCTCAGCCCGATGATTCTGGAATGGTACGCATCGATGAGATAACACATCTTGGTGTTGCAATCTCTACCGATGCTAATGCAAACTGGTCGTACTTAAATCCCTATCAAGGTGCCAAGTTAGCATTGGCTGAGGCGGCACGAAATATTGCAACGGCGGGTGCGCGCCCATTAGCTGTCACTAACTGTCTTAACTTTGGTTCACCGGAGGATCCTGGTGTGATGTGGCAGTTCGCTGAATCAGTGCGTGGTTTAGCTGATGGATGCTTAGAGATGGGTCTTCCAGTTACTGGTGGCAACGTCTCTTTCTATAATCAAACTGGCGCCGTTGCTATCTTGCCAACTCCAGTAATCGGAGTGTTAGGTGTCATTCAAGATGTTCGTACTCGTACACCGATGAGCTTTAATGTGGCAGGATTAGATCTCTATCTACTTGGAGATACATACGAAGATTTAGCGGGTAGTGAGTGGGCCTTCTTGCATGGAGAGCGCGTTGGTCAATCTCCGACCGCTGATTTAGCCCGTGAAATGCGCCTTATTGAGCTACTTCTGGCAGGACATGAGGCCAAGCTCTTTATCGCCGCGCACGATTTAAGTCATGGTGGATTATCAGCTGGATTAACTGAGATGGTTCTGCGTCACTCAGTTGGAGCCGATATCACATTGGAAAATGTAGGAGTTGCACTCCTGAGTGAGTCACCAGGGCGAGTGGTCGTAGCGGTAGATCAGAGTAAGAGTGATGCATTAAGTGCACTCTCAAAAAACTTTGCAATCACGCTAGCTAAGATGGGTAAAACAGGCGGAGATTCCTTAACGATTAATGGTTGCGTAATTAAGTTAGATGAGCTTCGAACCGCACATACATCTACTTTTCCAGAGTTATTCGGTTGATGTTTATGAGAGATCAACAGATTCTAGAAGATGTTAAGCAGACGTTAGAGCTATTGACAACTAAGGCACCGGGGCGTGCGATTGAAGTCCGTGTTCCACCGTATGCCGCCGTGCAGTGTGGTGATGGCCCAACACATACACGCGGTACTCCCGCAAATGTTATTGAGATGGATGCACACACCTGGTTAGCCCTAGCTAACGGTGAGGTCTCCTGGGCCGATGCGCTCCATAGCGGCGCGATACGTGCTTCAGGCGTACGTGCAGATTTAAGTCAGTACCTACCGCTTAGGATTACTGCATGAGCCGGCGCCCCGATGGACTGTTAAATCACAACATCTTGGATGCCGATAAAGGCCCACAGGATGCCTGTGGAGTATTTGGAGTATGGGCACCGGGCGAAGAAGTTGCAAAGCTCGCCTTTTATGGTCTGTATGCACTCCAACACCGTGGTCAAGAGTCTGCCGGAATTGCAACAAGTGATGGCAAGCGGATCCTTGTCTATAAAGATATGGGTCTTGTCTCGCAAGTATTTACAGAAAGTGATCTTGCAACTCTGCCCGGTGATTTAGCTATCGGCCACTGCCGCTACAGCACAACGGGTTCGAGCACCTGGGTTAATGCACAGCCGACTCTTCGTCCAACTAAGTACGGAACACTGGCTTTAGCCCATAACGGCAATCTGACTAACACTGGAGAACTCGCTGAACTTGTTCAAAAGCTAGAGCCAACTAATGGCCGCGAACGCGGAGCAACTACTGATACTGAAATCATGACCGCGCTTATATCTTTGCAAAATGAAAAGAATGTTGAGGCAAGTGCCATAAGCGTTCTGCCTCAGCTAGAGGGTGCCTTTTCCTTAGTCTTTATGGATGAGCAGACTTTGTATGCAGCGCGCGATCGTCATGGTGTGCGCCCGTTAGTTCTCGGAAAGTTAGAGACAGGTTGGGTAGTTGCTTCAGAGAGTGCGGCGCTAGATATTGTCGGTGCGGCATTTGTGCGCGAAATTGAGCCTGGAGAGTTTATCGCCATCGATGAAAACGGTGTACGTTCACAACGGTGGGCAGTTGCCGAACCTAAGGGCTGCTTATTTGAATATGTATATCTTGCCCGTCCAGATACTTTAATCGCTGGTCAAGGCATTCATGCAACCCGTGTTGCCATTGGAGTTCGCTTAGCGCAAGAGGCTCCCGTTGAAGCAGATTTAGTGATACCTGTACCAGAGTCTGGCACGCCAGCGGCGATTGGATATGCCAAAGGATCGGGTATTCCATTTGGAATAGGTTTAGTTAAAAACTCTTATGTCGGTCGTACATTTATTCAGCCATCGCAGACAATTCGTCAACTAGGTATCCGCTTAAAACTCAATCCCCTTAGAGAGATTATCGAGGGCAAGCGCATCGTTGTCGTAGATGATTCAATCGTGCGCGGCAACACTCAACGCGCAATTGTGCGCATGTTACGTGAGGCCGGTGCGCGTGAGATCCATGTTCGCATATCCTCACCACCAGTTAAGTGGCCATGTTTCTACGGAATCGACTTTGCAACACGGGCCGAGCTCATCGCTAGCGGACTTGAAGTCGAAGAGATTCGCCGCTCAATTGGCGCTGATTCACTTGGCTATGTCTCACTTGAAGGCCTTATCGAATCCACGCAGATAGAGGATAAAAAGCTCTGTTCTGCCTGCTTCACAGGCGTTTATCCAATCCGCATTCCCGCCGATATGTCTGAGGGCAAGATGCGCCTTGAGATCACGGAAGTTCATGGTCATTAAATGAGTACCTATAAAGATGCTGGCGTTGATATCGATGCAGGAGATCGCGCGGTAGAGCTCATGAAGGCATCAATTGCCAAGGCATCTAGGCCAGAGGCGATGGGCGGTATCGGTGGCTTCGCCGGGTTATTTGATGCAAGTGCACTTAAAAATATGAAGCGCCCACTTCTTGCAACATCGACCGATGGTGTTGGCACCAAGACTGAGATCGCGCGCGCAATGGGTAAGTACGACACCATTGGTGAAGATTTAGTTGCAATGGTCGTCGATGATTTAGTTGTTTGTGGCGCTGAGCCATTATTTATGACTGATTACATCGCTGTTGGAAAAGTAATCCCAGAGCGGATCGCCCAAATCGTTGCAGGAATCGCACGTGGATGTGAAAAAGCAAACACTGCACTCATCGGTGGTGAAACTGCCGAACATCCAGGTTTATTAGATGAAGATGAGTTTGATATCGCAGGGGCTGCAACGGGAGCCGTTGATTTTGACAAACAACTTGGTGCGCATTTAGTTAAAGCAGGCGATGTGATAATTGCTATGCCATCGAGTGGTTTTCATGCAAATGGTTTTTCATTAGTACGACATATTATTAAGACGCAGAAACTTAGCCTTGATGCCCATGTGAGCGAATACGGGAAAACTTCAGGTGAAGTATTTTTAACACCAACAGAGATTTACACCCTTGATTGTTTAGCACTCATTAAATCAATGCCTGGAGCACTTCGAGGTTTTTCCCATATTACAGGTGGTGGTATTGCGCAAAACACTGCGCGTGTTATTCCAGAGAATTTAACTGCCGTTTACGATCGCTCTACCTGGTCGCTGCCCATTGAGATGGAGTACATGGCAAGAATCGGTGGAGTTCCTCAGGCCGATATGGAGCGCACATGGAACGCCGGAATCGGCATGGTCGCCATCGTTGCCGCAGATTCAGCCGACCTAGCTCTAGCCTCATTGGCTGCGCGGGGAATGAAAGCCTGGGCAGCTGGTGTAATTCAGGCTAGAAAAGGACAAGACTCGGCATACTTGACCGGTGTTTATAGAAAGTAATATGACAATAAGGTGAAACAACATGGGTAAGAATTCAAAAGCTAGAGTGGCTAGAGCCCACGAAAAAAAACTGAGCAGTGCACAGTTTTGGCTAATCGCTCTTCCGTTTACTGCCTTAATAATTAAATTTATAGTGATGGCTAATATTCCAGCTGGTGGCTGGCTAGGGGCCGATGGCGAGAATTACTTAGCAGGCGTCGATGGGTTACTAAAAGATGGCTTTTTTTCCGAGGAAGGAAAATTAATTTATTGGCCAGCAGGTTACCCAATCTTCATTTGGCCACTTGCGGCAGTGAGTATTTCTAAGTTTGTCTATTTCCTCGGAGTAATCCAAAGTTCACTTTTTGCATACGCAACTTTTCTCTTTACTCGGGAATTAAAACGAACAAAGATTGCTTCTTTAGCAATTACTACATCTTTTTTGATTTCTTTTAATCCAACTCTTTCGTTAAGCACTCTTACTGTTGGTTACGAAGGTCCAGTTGCTGTTCTACTAATGATTACAGTTGCCTTTCTTATACGAGATTTGCTTTCTCCATCAAGTAAAATCTCAAAAAGGAACATTTTTATTGTTGCTCTTTCTTTATCAGTTTCATCTTTTTTCCAGCCTAGAATGTTGCTATTTGCGGTTGCTTTCATACTTTTCTGGTCCTGCAAGAAATCTGGGAAAAAACTTAGAATGCAATTAGTGGTATTGACTTTGGCTATAGCCATGTTGCTTCCCAGTATTCTTATTTTCCGAAATATAGTTGCAAATAATAAGGCAGCAATTTCAACTAATCTAGGCGTAACAATGCGAATTGGAGCTGGTGACAAGGCTACTGGTGGCTATAGCAACTCTGGTGGATCGGTTCAATGTCTTCCTGAGGTGAAAGGTCAAGAGATATCCGATAATCAAGTAGTAATCTGTGTTTTAAAGTGGTACGTCGAGCATCCGGCTAAAACCAGCAAATTAATGATTAATAAAACCTTTTTTTATTGGTCGCCCTGGTTTGGCCCAATAGCTAATGGAACGATGGCTCGGAATCCATGGCTTAAGACTTCTCCGCTAGTGGAGATTGCAAAGAGTGAAAGCGGGCATAATCTCATTTATGGTGGGATTGGAAAGACAATCTCATGGATGTGGCTCCTTGGAGGCATGGTCCTAATTGGGGCTGGCTTGCTCTGGCTCTGGCTCCATGGTGGAGTTGAGCGAACTCTTTTTTGGTTAGCAGGAATACCTACGATTCTGGGCTGGCTGACTTCACTTGGCACGATTGGGGATCACCGATTTAGAGTCCCTCAGATGGCTTTGAGCTTGTTCCTCCAAGTGGCTGGCATTTATGGCCTCCGAAGGAGATTTAAGTGCTCAGCTTAGGTCCATTTTGAACCCAACAGCCAAGGCGCGCTAACCTACCTCCCTGAGGAATACATACAGGTAAGGAGGTCGCACTATGGGTCGCGGCCGAGCAAAAGCTAAGCAGACAAAAGTTGCGCGGGATTTAAAGTACAACGCCCAGGATATGGATCTCGATCGTTTAACAAAAGAGCTCCATGGTGAAGTCGATACTTCAAATAATAAAGATGATGAAGATCCCTTCGCCGAGGGCAATTACATTCCCCGTTCGTGAGACCAACTCCGTACGTAGCCTCTCTTCGTATCTACGAACCGCTCTCAGCATTTGAGCCTGCCGATCGTTTGCGTTGGCAAGGGATCGCTATTGATGATGAAAGTTATATTTTTGAAGAGACGTTAGCCCTTCGCCGCTTAGTCTTTCCCGAACCACCAGCTGGTCGCCCTGACGGTGTTCATATTCTTGAGGTAGATGGCGAGCGTTATATCTCCCCATGGGCAACTGCGACACGTTGTTGGGCAGCTCTTGATAACTTTAAAGATTCCTTGCCAAGTACGGTTGTTCCTTTCTTTATAACACCAGCAATTGAAGATGTTATAACTGCCGGCGTTGACTTACTCGAAGATAAAGTCCCACACATTCTCAATGAGACGTGGGTTATTCCTCCCCGATGGTTCTTATTATTCCAACCAGATGAACGTCAACGTGGTGAAGATACTCATGGTTTATTTACAACTGCACGAACAACAATTGCTTTGGCAAAGTCACGGGCACAAGCTGCACATGAAACCGTTGTTAGCGCATTCGGTGAGGGCCCAGTAGAGCAAGATCTTGAAAACCTGCTTGCCTGGCTTGAAATGTTTCACCCAAAGTCTTTCGTCGAATTAGATTACGGTGGCCTTGCAACCTATTTAGATAAATCTCTTCGAGATAATGGCGAAGATGGTTTGTTGGCCGATACATCTATTGAAGATGTGTCGCACTCTTTATCGGGCTTAGCTGCCGCCGATGGAATGGTGGCTGGCCAGGGCTATGAGCGGTTAATGTCGCGTTGGCGCAATGTTCAAAGCCTAGAATCGGCAAATTAAGGGTTTTTTGTATTGATTTGTACCGCCCAAATCGCAATACTTCACCACAATACGGAGCAATCTGGACATAAGAGAAGAGGGGGTGGGCCAGTGACAACAGAGCGCGCACCAGCCCCCGAGGTTCTTTTAACCCCCAAAGAGGTCGCACTACGTTTCCATGTAAATCCAAAGACAGTCACCCGTTGGGCCAAGGCGGGCAAACTCACCGCGATCCGCACCCTTGGTGGACATCGCCGCTACCGTGAATCAGAAGTTCTCGAGCGTTTGCGTGACTACAAAGAGGCTGCCAGGGGATGAGTTATTCGCTACTCCAGTACTTAATGCTTGGTTGCACAACGCTTATGTTTGTTGGATTAATTACTCCAGCTATACGTAAATTTGCAATTCTAATAAATGCGATAGACGCACCTATTGCAGCCCACAAAACACATAAAGCGCCAGTGCCTTATTTAGGTGGAATTGCGATATCCATCGGAATAGTTACAGCATCATATGGAGCGGTGATCATCAACAATCCAAGCAAAGAGAATTTAATTCTAGCTTCCAATGTCTTAATTCCGGCAATTCTAATTTCAGCAATGGGACTTATCGATGATTTGCGTGGGCTTGAACCATGGCCGAGATTAATAGTACAGACCTTAACCGCTGCAGTCGTTGCCGTCACCTTAGTGTTGACAGATACTATGGGAGTTGCTTTTGAAAGTTCGTCTCTTAATGTTCTAATTTCCATTTTATGGATTGTAGGAATATGTAATTCTATTAATTTCTTTGATAATCTCGATGGAGGTGCAGCTGGGACCGTTGCAGTTATTACTTTTTTTATTTTCCTGATTGCTTTTGACCGTGGGCAAGTATTAGTAAGTGCTCTTGCAATAGTCACAGCAGGATCAACTACTGGATTTCTCTTCTGGAATCGCTCTCCTGCAAAGATCTATATGGGAGATGCTGGGGCGCTTTTCTTAGGAATTATTGTTTCCGTGCTCACAATTCGTCTTAATCCAGGCATTATTCCTTCATATATGTCTTTGGCTGTGCCTCTCTCACTCATGGCTGTGCCAATATTGGATACGACAGTGGCAGTGATATCCCGATTAAATCGCGGTATTTCACCCTTCACTGGTGGGCGTGACCATTTATCACATCGCCTCATTCGCAAAGGGCTCAACAGAAAGCAGGCAGCCCTTGCATTGTGGGGATTTTCAGCACTCTTCGGGGTGAACGCTTTAACGATTTACCTTCAGCCTAAGAGCTTGGGCGGAATACTTATTATACTTTCTCTCTCAGTATGGGTTTTTCTGTTCATCTGGTTCATGCGGATCCCTTCGGCTGATAAGGAGTAGGATTAAGACATGTCGAATGAAAAAAAACCATCAGATGATGCGAAAGCTAAATTCTTAGAAGCTCTCGAAAAGAAGAAGAATAAAAATAATTTATTGCCCGGTAGCGGAGCATCAGCGGGACCAAAAGCTGGGGGAAGTCAAACACCAGGTGCTCCAGCACCACGTTTTCAACGCAAGTCAGGCCCATCAGGTTCTGCAGGTTAAGTCTCTTATGAATTTCTAATTTAGAGGAAATCGGAACGAAATTGAGAATACCTTCGAAAACTTGAAGAATAATTTAAGACTCTTCGAAAGTGGCTTGGGCCGGGATCGAACCGGCGACCTAACGATTTTCAGTCGTTCGCTCGTACCAACTGAGCTACCAAGCCAAACAAGATTCTAATATCGCACAACTAAACGGCGTACGACACCAAAATCTTTGCGACCCGGACGGGACTTGAACCCGCGACCTCCGCCGTGACAGGGCGGCGCGCTAACCAACTGCGCTACCGGGCCTTGGAGAATCAATAAACATAAGTGGCTCTTATGTCACCTTCAAAGCCTTTATTTCTTTAACTTTGTATTACTGGTACTGCGTGCCCCCAACGGGATTCGAACCCGTGTTACCGCCGTGAAAGGGCGATGTCCTAGGCCCCTAGACGATGGGGACGTTCCAAGGCTTCGCAATCTTACCTGTGTTTGTTCACGCATCCAAACCGCTGTTACGAGCCCTAAATTCTTCTGAATATAGCTCCTCTAGTAGTGGCTAATAGCCCAACGAATCGTGACTGAAACAGAGACCTGTTGTTCTCCCAGGTCTATAACAGTTGAATCAGAACTTGATTTAGCCGTAGTTGCATAGATTGGATATGAAGGAGTTGTTACTGCTTCATGAAGGTAGATGACTCGGCCTAGTTTGACACCAAGCAGTTTTGCATAAGAGGTAGCTTTAGATTTGGCTCGATTCACAGCATTTGCACGGGCAAGCTCAGTTGCTTTGTTATCATCTAAAATAATCGGGCTCACCTCATTAACCTGCAAATTATTGCCACCGGCTTCAACGATCGTATCTACCAGTAAACCGGCGGTTAATGGAGCACGGACTGTAATCCTAAAGGATTGTGATGCTCGGTAGCCAGTAAGAATTGGCGCACTAGAAGTTGGATATGAATACTCGGGATAAATAGTTAATGATTGAGTTGCAATATCTTTGGCAGCAACTGCATTTAAAGCTAGGACTTTTCGGATAGCTGATGCAGTGGATGATGTAGCCGCAAGTGCTTCCTTACTAGTGGAGAAAAGAGAGGAAACTATTGCAGTAATTCTTACAGCATCAGGGACAATTGTTGTTGTGCCAGTGGCGCTTATAGTGATGTATCGATTATCCGCAGCAGTTGCGGGTATAGCAAAGGCAAACCCTGAAAGAAGAGTTAGCATAATTACTAATTCTGCAATCGTGCGATAGCGCTTTCTATTCATGTATCTATTATGGCTGATTTGCTGTGAATAGGGTTAACGTTTAACCTCAAGCATCTGTGTATATATTGCGGAATGGGCATCGATCATCCCTGAAAGTGAAAATACAGCCTCTGCATGACATCTGCCCGCATCTCCTAATCGGTGCCACTCTTTTTCGTCATTTAAAAGCATCATAACCTCTTGAACAAAGGCTTCTGTGTGAGGAGATGTAAGAATGCCAGTTTTTCCGTCAATTACGATATCTCTGACCGATCCGACATTTGTCGAGACAATTGGCAGTCCAACCATTGCGGCCTGAATTAAAGTCAGTGGGATACCTTCATTGTCACTGCACAATATAGCTACGTCTGATGCACTCAAAATTAAATCCACGTCATTGCGCCAACCTAGGAATTTTAAAGGTAACAATTCTTTCCTAGAGATTTCTTGCGTCGAAGCGAAAAGCCCCCCCTCGCCAGCAATTAATATTTCAGCATTTGATTTTCTAGCTTTTAATTCTCTACCAAGTGCAATGAGACGATCGGGTCGTTTTATTCCTGTCAATCTTCCAACAAAGACTAAGTAAGTTTTATCTTGCTCTAGACCAAGTAACTCTCGAGCTTTTAATCTGGGGGTGCACACAGGGAAAGGCAACCCAGGAAGCGAGACTTTGAATTTATCTTCAGTTCCAATTCTAACTTTGAGTAAATCTTCTCTAACTTGATTTCCAACCGCTAGTAATAAATGAGTCCATTGTGCTAATAGCCGTTCAGTAATAATCACTAACTTTGTTTTATGGGTATTGAAGTATCCATTCAGTAAGTGACCGTGGAATGTATGAATGCGGAGTGCTCTTGGATATGCGATTAGCCCTGCGATACGCCCAAGGACCCCCGCCTTAGCTGTGTGAGTGTGAATAATATTTGGCTTGAATTTTCTAATAAGCCTCAACAACAAAAGAAATGACTTCAAATCTTGTAAGGGCGAAATTGATCGACCGAGCCCGTTAATTTTTTGGGCTTTAATGTCTGTAGCAACTTGATCTAAATAATCAGCTTCGCCGGCGGCACAAAACCCAGTTAGTAGCCTTTGATCAAATACCTGCTTATCAATTCCCCGCATCAAATCAGCCACAATTACAGCTGGCCCACCAACATTCATGCGGGCGATAATCTGCATAACTCTGATGGGCTGGCTCATGTGGTTATCTTCCCTCAAAAAGGCTGGATAATTAAACTCATGGACCTCGGGCAATTCGTATCTAAGTTCACCACTGAAGCTTTGGTGAATGCAGCACATGCGTTGAAATCGGGATCCCTTGTCGTATTTCCGACTGAAACTGTTTATGGTCTAGGGGCCAATGCAAGCGATGCGAAAGCCGTAGAGCGGATTTATGAAGTTAAAGGTCGTCCAACGGACCACCCCTTAATTGTCCATATAGGCAGCATGCAGGAAATTGATGACTGGGTAATGAATATCCCTGACTTCGCTATTTCACTTGCCAGAGTTTTTTGGCCAGGCCCTATGACGCTTATTTTAAATCGCTCGTTACTTGCCCAAGATTTTATTACCGGCGGACAAGACACGGTTGGTATTCGAGTCCCCAATCATCCAATCGCGTTAGCTCTTCTCGATGAGTTCCAAAAGTTAGGCGGGAAGGGCATTGCCGCCCCAAGCGCAAATCGTTTTGGTCACGTATCTCCTACGACTGCCAATGCTGTCAATACCGAATTAGCAAAATTTTTGACATCAAGAGACTTAATACTTGATGGGGGACCATCACTTGTTGGTATAGAATCAACTATTATCGATTGCACAGGTAGTTTACCTAAAATACTACGCCCAGGTGCAATTACTGAAGATATGATTACAGAAGTTACAAATCTGTCACTAGATATCGGTGTAGGCAAAATTCGAGTTAGCGGTTCACTTGAAAAACATTATTCGCCCAATGCAAGGGTCATACTTGATACTGAACCAAAAGCAGGAGATGGATTTATTGCCTTAGCAAATATCAAAACCCCTCAGGATGTAATTAGATTGGCAGAACCAAGAGATAATGAAGAATTTGCTAGATTGCTTTATTCAGCTCTGAGGACCGCGGACGAGCGCTATCTTTCTAGAGTAATTGTGGAACAACCCTTGGGTGACGGAATTGCGATTGCAATTCGTGACCGATTAATGCGTGCCAGTCGTGGCCAGTAACATGATAAAGTTCGGGTTCGATTGCTGAAATCGCGCTAGTTTCAAGTGGGGCCTATAGCTCAGTCGGTAGAGCAACGGACTTTTAATCCGTT
>CAFBSF010000003.1_pt1 | contig 30707 bp, 28 predicted proteins | sample 7270281 | NCBI WGS metagenome assembly CAFBSF01 (sample SAMEA6814055, study PRJEB35770) | freshwater metagenome | biome: Freshwater; feature: Freshwater reservoir; material: water | place: Czech Republic | collected 2017-05-23 | depth 30m m | reverse complement strand
TGTCATTGTGACGGTTGGCTTAGCTGACTGCTCGGTTGAGAGACGGCGTGTGACGCGTGAAGATTTACGCTCGAGCAAATGTCGCTTACCAGCGCGCTCATGCATGATCTTTCCGGTACCTGTAACGCGGAAAGTCTTCTTTGCTCCGCTGTGCGTTTTCATCTTTGGCATCTTTATGCTCCATCCATAGTCTCTGCCGCTGCATCTGCTTTGGCCTTTCGTGCCGCCTTTGCTTCTGCAACCGCTTCCGTTTTCTTCTTCGTCGGTCCAATAACCATCGTCATGTTTCGTCCCTCTTGTTTAGGGGCGAACTCTATGAATCCAAACTCTGCAATATCTGTTGCCAGACGTTGTAGCATTTTGTATCCAAGCTCTGGCCTCGTTTGCTCACGCCCACGGAACTTCATCGTCACCTTCACCTTGTCGCCGCCCTTGAGAAACTTCTCAACTTGATTACGCTTTGTTTCGTAATCATGGCTTTCGATCTTTGGTGTTAAACGCACTTCCTTCACCACAATGTGGGTCTGGTTCTGTCGCGCCTCCCGAGCCTTTTGTGCAACTTCGTACTTATATTTTCCGAAGTCCATAATCTTGCATACGGGTGGATTAGCCTCTGCTGCGATTTCGACTAAGTCGAGACCTACCTCATCTGCCATCTTTAACGCGGTATCGATATCGACTACTCCAACTTGTTCACCGGTATGTCCGATCAAACGAATTTGGGGTGTGCGAATTCGATCATTAATGCGTGGTTCGGTGCTGACTGTGTGCTCCCTCGGTTTAGTCAAACGCTTTTGGTGTTACAGCGCCTGCTCAAAGAAAACCGCAAGGAGAAAGGGAGGTAAATCCCTAAATCCGACGAACCAGATCGCGCTAGTGGCGATGTAGGTGGGAGCGGTACTCCTCTTGCAGTGAGCTGTTAGGCCACTGGTCTGTGCGCAAGGTTACCCGAGCCGAGCTCATCTAGGAAATCGCGGGTTTTTCAGGCGCCCATCGCGTGTAAGCCACCATCGACATGGATGATTTCAGCCGTAGTTTTAGGGAACCAATCTGAGAGCAGGGCGACCGCGGCCTGGGCAGCTGGAACTGGATCGGTGACATCCCAGGCTAAAGGTGATCGCTCGTTCCATACTTTCTCAAACTCATCAAATCCTGGAATCGATTTTGCGGCCATCGTACGAATTGGTCCTGCTGCAATTAAATTAACACGAATATTTTCAGCACCTAGATCCCGGGCTAAATAGCGCGATGTGGATTCAAGGGCCGCCTTTGCGACCCCCATCCAGTCATACTTTGGCCAGGCAACTGCTGCATCGAAATCTAAGCCAACGACCGAACCCCCTCCATTAAATAGTGGGCGCGCCGCCATTGTCAGCGCCTTGAGGGAATAGGCCGAGACGTGCAGAGCGGTAGAGACGTCCTCCCACGATGTATTGAGAAAGTTTCCACCAAGGGCCGCCTCTGGCGCAAAGCCGATGGAGTGAACGACACCATCTAAACCAATAGGAAAGTACTCGCGCACCCGAGATTCTAGAGCATCGAGATCTTCGGTGTTCGTGACATCCAACTGAATTATCGGTGCAGGTTTTGGAAGACGACCTGCAATACGAGTTGTTAATGATAGAACACGACCGTATGAGGAGAGGATGACATCGGCGCCCTGTTCTTGTGCGATGCGCGCAATATGAAATGCGATTGATGCATCTGTAAGCACACCCGTTACGAGTATCTTCTTGCCATCCAAAATTCCCATTTAGTGCCCCATACCTAATCCGCCATCAACAGGGATCACTGCCCCAGTTATATAGCTAGCTTGTGGTGATGCGATAAACGCAACAACATCTGCAATCTCTTGCGCACTGCAAAAACGTCCAAGTGGAACCGATGCAGCAATCTCGTTGCGTCTCTTCTCATCAAGTGATGCAGTCATATCAGTTTCAACAAATCCCGGTGCGATGACATTGGAGGTTATCCCCCGACTTCCAATCTCTCGGGCAAATGATCGAGCCATTCCAACTAAACCTGACTTACTCGCAGCATAATTTACCTGTCCAGCCGAACCAGCTGCACCTACAACTGAGCCTATAAATATTAAACGCCCACGCTTTAACTTCAATAACCCTTTCGTTGCTCGACGTGCCACACGGAATGCACCTGTGAGATTGGCGTCAACAACATTTTCGAAATCTTCATCACTCATTCGCATGACAAGACCATCCTTAGTCATACCGGCGTTTGCAACGATGATCTCCGGCAGGCCCCATTGCGCTTCGATTGAATCAAAGGCTGCGTCAACGCTTTCGGTAGAGGTAACATCCATCACTACCGCTTTAAATTCAACAGGGGCAGAACCTGAGCGATAAGTGACTACTACATCGTGGCCGGCGGTTTTGAGCGCACGAGCGATAGCTAATCCAATTCCACGATTGCCACCTGTGACTAAGGCGAGTGAACTCATGTGAGCAAACCTACTGGCTACTACGAGGTAATCAAAAGATGCACTCGTTGATGTCGAGTAATAGGCTTGCAGTATGGCCGATGAGAAGGAAATCTTTGATATCACTAGCGCTCCTAAAGCGTTAAGTGCCGATCAAACAGGCCGCCAAAAGCGGTATTTCATTTCGATGATGATTCGTACGGCCTGCTTTATTTTGACTGTTATATTGCCGAGTCCATATCGCTGGGTTGCCTTATTGGGTGCAGTCACACTCCCATACTTCGCCGTTGTCATAGCAAATGCCGGCCGAGAGACTTTCACGCCTGGGGCAAATGTTCAGGATGAGAATCCGCGGGCGATTTCATAAACTAAAGTAGGTCTATGCAACGCGAACCGTGGGCGATCTTTAAATCACTAATAGCCTTCGTTCTTATCGTCTTGTGTTTATGGGCGGCTCAGTGGCAGTACCAACGCGGCGTAGATCGCCACGCACGCAATACCTTGATTGAGACCCGCATCGGCCTCGATGCCCAACCACTTTCAACTGTTGATAAAGCCCCGCAACGGTATGAGTGGCAGAGTGTGAGCACTACTGGAGAGTTTAATGAAAGCGAACAAATTTTGCTACGCAATAGATACTCCGAGGGTGTCTATGGCTTCGACGTATTAACAATCTTTACATCAAGTGATAACAAGAGATTTTGGGTTGATCGGGGATGGGTTAAGGCTGGAATCACTGCGACTACTCCCCCTGCAGTAAGAAAAACCCCTGTAGGTGTCGTAGAGATAACTGGTCGTCTGCGTTTGGACTCCTCTCTTCCGCGCGGTTCATTCTTCGCACTTCCTGCAAGCAGCACAGGACTAGTGGCCAAACTCAATGCACAGTCGAGGTTAGAAACTGAGGATTTTTATTTAGATCTACTGAGTGGCTCTGAACCATCACTGACACCCGAAGTGGCATCGCAGCTACCGGAGTTAAGTGATGGTCCACATATGGCATATGCCCTGCAATGGGTATTTTTTTCCGGCCTTGTAATCTACGGCCGAATTTTAATTAGACGAACCCGTTAAATCTTGGCGGTTATATAAATCGGCATAGAGACCACCTAGAGCCACGAGCTCCTCATGTTTTCCACGCTCAACTATCGAACCATTCTCTAGAACGAGAATCTGATCTGCATCTCGCACAGTACTTAAGCGATGTGCAATCACGATACTTGTGCGCCCCTTTAAGGCGTTTTCAAGTGCTGCATGAACTAGAGACTCATTCTCTGAATCTAAGTGCGCAGTTGCCTCATCGAGAATTACTACTGCCGGTGACTTAAGAAGTAGGCGTGCGATGGCAAGGCGTTGTTTTTCGCCACCCGATAAGCGATGTCCGCGCTCTCCGACCATGGTGTCTAAGCCATTAGGAAGTGAGTCAATAAGCCTCCAAATCTGCGCCGCCTCGCATGCTGCCTGCATCTCGGCCAGCGTTGCATCATTCTTGGCATATCGCAGATTTTCAGCGATAGTTTCGTGAAAGAGATGGGCATCTTGCATCACAACACCAATGGACTCACGCAGCGATTCAATAGTTAAATCGCGAATATCGTGTGAATCAATCGTAATTGCACCACTTGTTACATCGTAGAGCCTTGGTATCAATGCACTGATTGTAGTTTTACCTGCACCCGATGGACCAACAAGGGCCGTTAACGTCCCAGGCTCTGCAACGAATGAGAGATTCTTGAGCACTTCACCGCTATCAACAGTCTCAGGTTTGGCTGCGGATTCAAGAGATGCAAGTGAGATCTCATTGGCCCGAGGATAGGCAAAACCAACGGATCTAAACTCAATACGTGGGTTCTTTGCATGGTATGTAACTGCGCCTTCACGATTTTTAACCATAGGCTCTAAATCTAAAACTTCAAATACACGTTCAAAGGAGACTAGTGAAGTCATAACATCGATACGAACATTGGACAGCGCTGTCAACGGTCCATATAAGCGAGCAAGGAGTGCCGTAATTGCGAGCAAAGTACCGACAGTTACTCCCCCGTTTATAGCTAAGTGACCGCCGATTCCATAGGCAAAGGCGGTGGCAATAGCTGCCACACTCGTTAAGGCTATAAAAAATAGGCGATTGAGCATTGCGCTCTTAATTCCAATATCTGCAACACGTCTAGCCCTTGATCGAAAAAACTCTTGTTCGCGATTTGGCGCTCCGTAGAGTGCTACTAACATCGCTCCTGAGACATTAAAGCGCTCGGTCATTGTGCTCGACATCTCGGCGTTGACGTTGAAGGATTCTCTAGTTAATGACTGTAGTTTTCTTCCAACCCATTTTGTGGGAAATAGAAATAGTGGAAGCAATAAGAGTGAAAAGATCGTAATCTGCCATGACAAGATCATCATGGTGACACCCACTAAAACAAGTGAGACGACATTACTGAGCACCCCTGACAGAGTTGCAGTAAATGCCTGTTGAGCTCCCATGACATCGGAGTTAATGCGTGAGATGAGCGCTCCTGTTTGGGTGCGAGTAAAGAATGCGATGGATTGGCGTTGCACATGAGCAAAGACTGAAGAGCGCAGATCGTAAATAAGACCCTCACCAATACGCGATGAGAAATATCGACCAAGCATGCTCATACCTGCATCGGCGATAGCTATCAGTCCAACAAAGAGAGCTAATTGCGTAACCAATGCAGAATTTTTAGGAATCACTCCATCATCGATTAGACGCAGTAAAAGTAGAGGTGTCGCAACGACAAGGGCTGCATCGATGACAACTGTGATGAGAAAGATAATGATGCTTGTGCGATAGGGCTTGGCGAAGGTAAAGATGCGCTTGACGGTACCGGCTTTGAGTTTTTGCTCTTTGACCGATGGATCGGCCGTCATAGATCTATGAGTCATCCAGATGGCGTGCATCGACATGGCTCTACCTTAGGCAGTTATGTGTTAAACCGTAAATCCTAAGGCCCGCAGTTGATTGCGACCATCATCAGAGATTTTATCTGGCCCCCACGGTGGCATCCAGACCCAGTTAATCTTGACATCAGTCGTCATTCCAGCAAGTGCTTGACGTGTCTGGTCTTCAATGACATCTTGCAAAGGACATGCAGCCGACGTGAGAGTCATATTTAGTATTGCAATATTTGCCTCATCGACCATGACATCGTAAATCAAACCAAGATCTACAACGTTGATACCAAGTTCGGGGTCAACGACATCTTTCATCGCCTCTGTTACATCATCTACGCTGGTAGTCATTGCTCTCCCTAACCTTTAGCTTGTGCTTGAATCGCGGCATCTTTAAATGCCATCCATCCAAGTAGTGAACACTTTACACGTCCTGGAAATTTTGAAACACCAGCAAAAACAACTGCATCTTCTAGCACGAGTGGGTCTCCTGCTGATGTGCCCTTACTGGCCATGAGCTCTGAAAAACTCTTCACGATCACTGCCGCTTGCTCCAGGCTCTTACCTGTCAATAAATCAGTCATCATTGACACGCTAGCCTGTGAAATCGAACAACCTTGGCCATCCCATGTGAGCTCACTGATGAGATCGCCTTCAAGGTTGATATTGAGAATAATCTCATCGCCACAACTGGTATTCACATGAGAGACCTGGGCGCTGTAAGACGAACTCAATCCTTTGTGTTGGGGGTGCTTGTAGTGATCGAGGATGACCTCTTGATACAGTGAGTCCAACTCCATTTAAAATCTCCCAAAGTATTTCTGTGCGCCAAGAATCCCCTCGATAAGAGCATCACAATCGCTCTCATCGTTGTAAAGATACAGCGATGCCCGAGTAGAAGCTGGAACTCCCATACTTTTGGCTAAGGGCCAGGCACAGTGATGGCCAGTTCGAACAGCTACGCCCTGACTATCAAGGTATTGACCGAGATCGTGTGGATGAATATCGGTGACCGTAAAAGATAGCGCCGCTCCCCTAGCATCGTTGGTAGTTGGTCCAACGATTCGTAGATCGGCAATTTCTTTCAGCTTTGCAAGAAGATAACCAGTTAAGGCGCTTTCATGTGCCCGAACATTATCCATGCCAAGATCGGTCAAATAGTTAAGGGCCGCGCCAAGGCCAACAGCCTGAGCCATATTCGGAACTCCAGCTTCAAACTTGGCCGGAACTGGCGCCCATGTTGCAGTCGTCATTGTCACGTTATCAATCATCGAACCACCGAATAAGAAGGGTGGTAGTTCATTTAATAAATCCATATGGCCCCACAGAACACCTATTCCTGTTGGGCCAAGTGCTTTGTGACCTGAGAAGGCTAGGAAATCAACTCCGAGTTCCTTTACATCGATAGCCATGTGCGGTGCAGATTGACAGGCATCCAAAATTACAACTGCACCAACTTCATGTGCTCGGGCAACGATTGCCGTAAGCGGATTGATAGTTCCAAGTACGTTTGATTGATGTGTTATCGAGACAACTTTTGTGTTGGAAGTAATTACATCGTTAATAGACGATAAATCTAACCGACTATCTGGGGTAAGGCCAAACCATGCAAGCTCGGCACCAGTGCGTCCGCTTAACTGTTGCCAAGGAATTAAATTTGCGTGGTGCTCCATTTCTGTAACCACGATTCTGTCACCAGCTTTCAATGCAAATCGATTTCCTACAGGGGCGTTACCCATTGCATATGCCAAGAGATTTAAGGACTCTGTAGCACTCTTAGTAAAGATGATCTCATCGGCCCCGCCTGGTGCGCCCAAGAAAGTGGCTACGATTTCACGTGCTCCTTCATAGGCATCGGTCGCCTCTTCAGCTAATTGATGAGCACCCCGATGCACAGCTGCGTTGTGCAACCTGTAGAAATCACTTTCAGCCTCAATGACTGAGAACGGCTTCTGGCTTGTAGCCCCACTATCTAAATAGACCAATTTTTTTCCATCGCGCACAGTACGTTCAAAGATTGGGAAATCTTTACGTATCTGCGCAGCGCTAAAAGACATATATTGTTATTTGCTCACATAATCTGCGTAGCCATTTGCCTCTAGCTTGTCAGCTAAATCTGGCCCGCCTTCTTCAACAATACGTCCATTTGCAAAGACGTGAACAAAATCAGGTTTAATGTATTTAAGAATACGTGTGTAGTGCGTAATTAAGACCACTCCCAAATTATTGTTCTCCTTAGCGCGATTAACACCTTCAGAGACAATTCGTAGAGCATCAACGTCTAAGCCTGAATCAGTCTCATCAAGAATTGCAATCTTGGGTTTTAACAGTTCAAGCTGCATGATTTCATGGCGCTTCTTTTCACCGCCAGAAAAACCCTCATTGACGTTACGAGATGCAAAGGCTGGATCCATATTGAGCGCCTCCATTGCCTCCTTTACCTCTCCTACCCATGTGCGAAGTTTCGGAGCTTCGCCACGAAGTGCTGTAGCTGCTGTGCGCAAAAAGTTTGAGACCGATACTCCGGGAACCTCAACTGGATACTGCATCGCTAAAAACAAACCAGCTTTGGCACGCTCATCTACAGTCATATCTAAAACATCTGCGCCATCGAGTGTGACCGAACCGCCGACGATGGTGTATTTAGGATGGCCGGCAATTGAATAGGCAAGCGTTGACTTGCCAGAGCCATTTGGCCCCATGATGGCATGTGTCTCACCGGATGTGATCGTTAGATCTACACCTTTGAGAATCTCAACGGCGCCAGCATCAGTGTTGACCGAGACCTGCAGGTTACGTATTTCTAATGTACTCATATTTTTCTCTCTTCTCTTTTAAATCTCTACCGTGACGGAGTTAGCTTCAATTCTTACTGGGTATGTTTCGAGTGCAATATTTGCTGGAAGTGTGATGGCCTCACCTGTGCGTAGATCAAACTCGGCACCATGTAACCAACACTCAATTTTGAAATCAGTCACATCGCCCTCTGAAAGAGATGCCTCCGAATGAGTACATGTGTCATCCATTGCAAATACTTCATCTCCAACGCGTGTAACACAGATAGTTTTACCGGCTTTTTCTAGCTTGACCGGCTTACCTGATTCAAGTTGATCGAATAGAAGATCTGACATTTAGGCACCTGCCTTTGCGAGTTCGCCGTCGATACGATCCATCAAGCGATCTTGAATTGATTCGATACCTATTTCAGTAACGATTTCATTAAAAAATCCACGGACGACGAGTCTGCGAGCATTCTCTAAGGTAATGCCACGAGACATTAAGTAGAAGAGTTGCTCATCGTCAAAACGTCCAGTAGTACTTGCGTGACCTGCTCCTACAATCTCACCGGTTTCAATCTCTAGGTTAGGCACGGAATCAGCCCGAGCACCATCACTAAGAAGCAGGTTGCGATTGAGTTCGTAGGTATCAGTGCCTTCGGCGACTGCACGGATTAAGACATCACCGATCCAAACTGTATGTGCATCACGCCCGGCTAAAGCGCCTTTGAAGTTCACACGTGATTTTGCATGTGGAACTGCATGATCGACATGCATGCGATGCTCAAAGAACTGGCCAGCAGTTGCAAAGTAGACACCGAGAAGTTCGGCAGAGCCACCAGGTGCGATGAATTCGACCGTCGGAAGAATTCGTACAACGTCTCCACCAACGGTAACTGTGATTGATTTGTAGCGGGCATCTTTATCGATCACTGCGTGGTGACGTGCTGCATAGACGCTCTGCGAATCAAACTCTTGAAGAGTGATGAATGTAAGGGATGAACCGGGCGCTAAAGAAATCTCTAAATCCTCGGCTAAAACAGTATCTCCTGTATTTTCAATAACTACTGTTGCGGTTGCATGGTTTCCCAAAGAGATGCGAACTCTGGAGAGCTCGGCAGTATCTAAGGCACCTTTGCTACGGCCAAGAAGGATTGGTTGGCTAACTTCAGTGTTAGCGGTAATTGATAAGTGAGCAACGTTGCTAGAAAAACCGCGCACTCGTTCAATGATGACATCATCACTTGCAGCAAGTGGCTCAAGGCTCTCTCTCACAAACGCCACCCCTGGCGGCAACACATGCGTTGAAATTAAAGAGGCGCGATCGCCAATAACGGCCGCGCCATCATGTAGACCGCGCATGCGTTTGAGAGGCGTGAAACGCCACGCCTCTTCGCGACCAGTGGGTGTTAAATAGTTAGTTGCAAGAAGTGACATTAACCAACTGCGCCTTCCATTTGAAGTTCAATGAGGCGGTTGAGCTCGAGTGCGTACTCCATCGGTAGTTCGCGCGCTATTGGTTCGATAAATCCGCGCACAATCATGGCCATCGCCTCATCCTCGGTTAAACCACGTGACATTAAATAAAAGAGCTGATCATCACTGATTTTAGAGACTGTGGCTTCGTGACCCATTGAGACATCGTCTTCACGGATATCAACATATGGATAGGTATCTGAGCGAGAGATTGTGTCAACCAAGAGAGCATCACATTTGACTGTGCTCTTGGAGTGGTGTGCTCCTTCTTGTACTTGGACAAGGCCGCGGTAAGAGGTGCGTCCTCCATTACGTGCAACAGATTTAGAGATTACCGATGATGATGTGTACGGCGCAGCATGGACCATCTTTGCGCCAGAGTCTTGATGCTGGCCCTCGCCTGCAAATGCAAGTGAGAGAGTTTCACCCTTTGAATGAGGACCCATCAGAAATATCGCAGGATACTTCATGGTGACCTTGGATCCAATGTTGCCATCGACCCACTCCATCGTTGCACCTTCAGCACAGGTTGCGCGCTTAGTAACTAAGTTGTAAACATTGTTAGACCAGTTCTGAATCGTTGTATAGCGCACACGTGCACCCTTTTTAACGATGATTTCTACAACGGCTGAGTGCAATGAATCCGATTTATAGATTGGCGCAGTGCAGCCCTCTACGTAGTGAATATATGAATCCTCATCGGCAATAATCAATGTCCGCTCGAACTGACCCATGTTCTCAGTATTAATACGGAAATAGGCCTGCAAAGGAATATCTACGTGCACACCCTTTGGTACATAGATAAATGAACCACCCGACCAGACTGATGTATTCAGGGCTGCAAACTTATTATCGCCAACTGGAATAACCGTTGCGAAATACTCTTTAAAGAGCTCTGGGTGCTCCTTCAGGGCTGTATCTGTATCTAAAAAGATTACGCCCTGTGCTGCTAGATCCTCACGGATTGAGTGATAGACAACTTCAGATTCGTACTGCGCTGCAACTCCAGAGACCAGACGCTGTTTTTCAGCCTCAGGAATACCAAGGCGATCATAGGTATTTTTGATCTCCTCTGGTAGGTCATCCCATGTTGCTGCCTGCTTTTCGGTAGAGCGCACAAAGTACTTAATTGTGTCAAAGAAAATTCCTGAAAGATCTGAACCCCAATTAGGCATGGGCTTCTTCTCAAAGAGTGCAAGACCTTTTAAGCGAAGGTCGAGCATCCACTGCGGCTCAGACTTCTTCTCTGAGATGTCACGGACGACATCCTCATTAATGCCACGTCGAGCATTGGTGCCGACCTCGCTCTTATCTGACCAGCCGTATTCGTAGTTTCCGAGGCCTTCGAGTTCTGGATGTGCGATAGTCATGCACGTACCTTTCCTTTGGTGTTATTTTTTTGTGGTGTTGGAATAAAAGTAGTACAGACGCCATCGCCATGAGCGATAGTTGCAAGACGTTGCACATGAGTGCCAAGTAAACGTGAGAGCGCCTCTGTTTCGGCCTCGCATAGTCGTGGAAACTCTGTTGCAACGTGGGCGATGGGACAGTGATGCTGACATAGCTCTTCACCCATTGGACGGGTTTCGATACTTGCTGCATATCCTTCCTCAGTCAAAAACTCTGCTAAAGCCTGTGATTTTTTAGAACTCTTAGAGAGAATCGGTGCAGCTTTACGTTCAATATCTTCGGCGCGAGAGTTAGCAAAAGATTGCACGAGATGCTCCCCCAACTGCGCCGACATAAACTTCAGGGCAGAGACTGCTAAATCATCATAGGAGTGTTCAAATTTTTCGCGTCCGGCATCTGACATAAGAAATACTTTTGAGGGACGTCCGCGACCACGCACAAGTGCTGGATGTGGTTGACGGGCTACGAGTACGCCATCTGCAACGAGCAGGTCTAAGTGGCGGCGGATTCCGGCTGGGGTTAACGCTAATCGTGTGGCCAGAGTGGCAACGCTCGATGGGCCATTCTCAAGAATCGATCGCGCCAGGAGATCGCGGGTACGCCGATCATCGCTCTTGGGGACAGATGCTTCAGCTAATTTCACAACACTATTGTGTCGTAATTCGACACCGTTAGCCACTCCAACGCCCAGGCCAAGCTGGGTAATAAGGTTAGGCCATGAGTAAATCCGCAGATTTCGCCCGGCGGGCCCTCTCCCCAGCATCGGCATTTCTCCTTTTTTCGCAGTCGGCGATTGTGGTCACTGGCGGGGCCGTTCGCCTTACCAGTTCGGGCCTTGGCTGTCCCACCTGGCCCGAGTGCGTTCCGGGCTCATACACCCCAGTTCCAAACCAGGCCGAAGGACAGCTTCACGCCTGGATCGAGTTCGGCAACCGTCTCCTAACTTTCATACTTGTACTGTCGGCCCTTATTACATTGATAGCGGTTTTAAAATCTGGGCGCCGGGATCTGCGCATACTTGCACTCGGCCAGTTTTTAGGAATCTTTGCTCAAGGAATTTTAGGTGGAGTAACGGTCTTAACTAACTTAAATCCCTTTGCAGTAGCTAGTCACTATCTATTATCAACTATTTTGATTGCAGCGTCGGTATCACTCTATACACGGCGCCATATTCCTGGCATCAAGAAGAGCTCACACCGACAGAGTGATCTCTTCTCTCGCTGGCATGTTGTTGTCGCATTCATAGTTGTGGTCCTCGGAACTATCTTGACTGGCGCAGGACCACATGCAGGCGATATCGATGCACCAAGAATAGATTTACGAATTCAAACCGCTGCTCTCATGCATGGCCTTGCAGTTATTTTTCTTCTACTATTGACAGTTGCGTTTTATCGTGCGGATAAAACAGGTCACGAAACAAAAGAACTACTAGTTAAATTTTTTCTCATTTCAATTGCACAAGGTGGCATTGGATTTATTCAATATCTACAGGGAGTACCCGAGCTTCTAGTGGCTATCCATCTTGTAGGTGCTGTACTCGTATGGATTGGTGCTTGGAGAATTTGGTTATCGGTACAGCGTCAAGAAATGGATACTGCTAGATGAGCACACCTGCAGGTTGGAGCGAACTCGATGATCGAGCAGTTGCATATGCTCGCGCACTGGGAGCCGATGCCGTCCAAAACGTAGGTAATGGCCACCCAGGCACTGCAATGTCGCTGGCTCCAGTTGCATACCTTCTCTTCCAACACCACTTAGTCCATGATCCATCAGATCCGAGCTGGCTCGGTCGCGACAGATTTATCCTCTCGTGTGGGCACTCGTCACTAACTTTGTATACCCAACTTTTTTATAGTGGCTATGGGTTAGAGATGGAGGATCTGAAAACATTTAGAACGTGGGGCTCATTAACTCCAGGACATCCTGAGTTCGGCCACACAGCTGGTGTCGAAATGACAACAGGCCCGCTTGGCCAGGGAGTTGCAACTGCAGTGGGAATGGCGATGGCGGCACGTTATGAAAGAGGTCTTCTCGATCCCAATGCAGCACCTGGTAGCTCCCTCTTTGATCACAGTATCTGGGTGATCTGTTCTGATGGCGACTTGCAAGAGGGTGTAAGTGCTGAAGCCTGCTCACTTGCTGGTACCCAAGAGCTCGGTAACTTGAATGTTATTTACGATGATAATCAAATCTCAATTGAAGGTGACACTCACAACGCCTTCACTGAAGATGTCTCTATGCGCTATCGCGCTTATGGTTGGCATGTGATCGATGTCGCTGCCGCAGCTGATGGCAATGTAGATATTGCAGCACTCAATGCCGCGATGGTAGCTGCAAAAAAAGAGAGTATTAAGCCAACGCTGATTCGTCTAAAAACTGTTATCGCATGGCCAGCACCAACTCTTCGTGGAACTGGTAAATCACATGGATCAGCCCTTGGCGAGCAAGAGATTGCAGCAACGAAACTTCTGTTGGGCCTTAAGCCCGATGAGCACTTTGCAATGCCTAATGAGGTATTGACGCATGTTCGTCAAGTAAAGGCGCGTGGAACTGCGCGCAGGTCCGCGTGGAATATCGCTTTTGGTGCGTGGAGCTCTGCGAATACAGATGCAGCCACTCTTCTGCAAAGACTGCAGAAGCGAGAGTTGCCAGCTAATTGGGATTCAGATCTTCCTGTTTTTGAATCTGGAAAAGATATCGCCACTCGCGCTGCATCGGGTGAAGTTCTACAGGCGATCGCTGCCAGACTTCCTGAGCTCTGGGGAGGATCAGCGGATTTAGCTGGTTCAAATAACACCAGCATCGAAGGTGGTGGATCGTTTTTACCCGCTACGAGCGTGATAAAAGGCGCCAATCCTTATGGACGAATTATTCACTTTGGAATCCGTGAACATGCAATGGGATCTATTATCAATGGAATCACCCTTCATGGCCTTACACGATCATTTGGTGGAACCTTTGCAGTATTTAGTGATTACATGCGGCCAGCAGTTCGCTTAGCAGCTTTAATGAATATCCCATCAACATTTGTCTGGACGCATGATTCGATTGGTGTGGGTGAGGATGGTCCAACACATCAACCGATAGAACACTTCGCGGCGCTTCGTGCGATTCCTGGTTTAGATATTGTCAGACCGGGAGATGCAAATGAAGTTGTGCATGCCTGGAGGCAGATGATTATCCGTAATCGCCCCGCTGGCATCTTGCTATCTCGCCAGAACCTGCCCGTCTTTGATCGCAAAGTCTGCACACCAGCTAAAGGAACTGCAAAAGGTGCTTATGTATTAAAGGATGCACAGAATCCAGTTGCCATACTTATCGCAACGGGCTCTGAGGTATCTCTTGCACTGGATGTGCAGAGCGCTCTAGCTAACGAAGGGGTCAATGTACGTGTCGTTAGCGCCCCATGTCTTGAATGGTTTGCAGAACAAGATGCCGCCTACAAAGAATCGGTATTGCCTGCATCAATCCCACTCAAGATTAGTATCGAGGTAGGAATTGCTCAGGGTTGGCGTGAGCTCATTGGTGATGCTGGAATTGCAATCTCACTTGAGCATTACGGGGCTTCAGCCGATGCTAAACGGCTTTTCAAGGAGTTTGGTTTTAGTGTTGAAAGCATCGTCGCACGTGTTAAAGCTGCACTGAAATGAGCGCTGGAGATGTCGGCGCAAGCGGAACATCCATCTGGTTAGATGATCTCTCTCGTGCAAAAATCTCTGGGGTAGATCCCCACTCACTCCCCTCGCGTATTGCCAATGATTGCGTTGTTGGCGTCACGACTAATCCAAGTATTTTTGCTGCTGCAATATCTGGAGCAAATGAGTACGCCAGTGATATCGCGTCAATGAAGGATTTAGATGTTGATGAGTGCGTCAAAAAGCTGACAACGGATGATGTACGCGCAGCCTGTGATCTATTTAAGGCCATCTACTCGTCGAGTAAAGGAATCGATGGTCGTGTGAGCATCGAAGTTGACCCACGATTAGCAGGTGATACTGAGGGCACAATCGCTGCAGGTAAAGAGTTATGGGCGATTATTGATCGTCCTAATCTCATGATCAAGGTCCCAGCAACTATCGAGGGCCTTCCTGCAATTACCGCACTCGTGGCGGCAGGAATTAGCGTCAACGTTACTTTGATTTTTTCTGTGAAGCGATATGGCGCAGTAATCGATGCCTATATGGCGGGAATAGAAGCGGCGACAAACCCCTCCCATGTGCATTCAGTTGCCTCCTTCTTCGTTAGTCGTATCGATTCAGCTGTAGATGCTCTGTTGAAAAAGGATTCAAGTGATGCCGCCTTAGCTCTTCTAGGAAAAGCGGCGATTGCCAACGCACATCTTGCTTATCAATTATTTGAAGAGAAGTTTGCATCACCTAGATGGCTGACTCAAGTAGAGCGTGGTGCGAATAAGCAGCGTCCTTTGTGGGCATCGACTGGTGTTAAAGATCCCTCTTACGATGACACACGTTATGTTATAGAGCTCATTGCTCCCCATACGGTTAATACAATGCCGCAGGCGACTCTAGATGCCGTTATTGATCACGGAAAGGTACGCGGCAATAGTATTTCTGAGCATTATGCCTCTGCCGTTGATGTCTTTAAATCTCTCTCTCTTCTAAATATCTCCTTAAATGCCATAACGAGTGAGTTAGAGATTGATGGGGTAAAGAAGTTTGCCCAAGCGTGGGAAGAGTTACTTGCAACAGTGCAGGCAGCTCAACAACAATGACACAACTAACTGGTCATTCACTCTCTAAAATTGATCGCAGTGATTCTCGCTATCGAGCCCTTATGGAGTTTCATTCTCGTTTAGCACAAAAAGATCCAACTATCTGGGGCGCTAGCGCCGAATCTGAGGCAACCGTGCGCCTTAACTGGATAGATCTTCCCGAAACATCGAGAGATTTACTGCCACAGTTGGATGCACTCTGTGCCAAACACCGGGATAAGTTGCGAGTAATCCTTTGCGGAATGGGCGGTTCATCTCTTGGTCCAGAGGTCATCGCACAAACCTATAAGCGAGAGCTATTTATTTTAGATTCGACCGACCCGAACTACATTGCACATGCTCTGTCAACAGATTTAGCGACCACCCTCATTGTTGTGAGCTCAAAGTCGGGCTCTACTATCGAAACAGCCTCCCAACGTGCATTGTTTGAATCCGCCTTTCTTGAAGCTGGTCTTGTGCCTCAAGAGCACATTGTTATCGTGACAGATCCAGGCTCTCCATTAGATCAGCACTCACGAGAAAATGGTTACACCGTAGTTAACGCCGATCCCAATGTTGGTGGACGTTTTAGCGTTTTAAGCGCATTCGGATTAGTGCCCGCGGCCCTCATCGGTGTAGATGTCTCTGTCTTGCTCGATAATGCAAGTGAGACAAAATCTGCCTTCCTAGCAAATCCCAGCATCGTTGTAGATATGGCATATGCAATTGCATACATCTGCGGCCAGTACATGTCGTATTGCGATGTCGGCTCAGGCATGCCAGGTTTGAGTGATTGGGTCGAACAGTTAGTCGCTGAATCAACTGGAAAGAGTCACGTTGGCCGTTTGCCGATTGTTCTCGAATCTCCCGTTCATGATGCTCTTTTTTCGATTTCATATAGCGGTGATGCAGATTTAGTGATCTCCGCAGATCTTGCTTCGCAGTTCATAATTTGGGAGTGGGTAACGGCTTTAGTCTGTGCGGCCATGGCAATTGATCCATTCAATCAACCTAATGTCACTGAAGCGAAAGAGGCTACATCCTCCCTCCTCGATAAGTGGGATGGCAAACTCCCCACATTCACCCCCGATGCCCAAGATGGTGCTGTTGCAATATTTGGAAAGGGCAATGATCTAAAATCCGCGCTCTCTTTTTTTATTGAATCAATTCCACTTAATGGTTATCTCGCAGTAATGGCATACCTTGATCGCCGAGATGATGTAAAGATTATGCAGATTCGCGCACTGCTGGCAGATAAATCGCAGCGTCCCGTTACCTTTGGATGGGCTCCGCGCTTTTTACACTCAACGGGACAGTTTCATAAGGGTGGGCAACCCAATGGAGCTTTTTTGCAAATTACAGGCGAGGTTCAGAGAGATTTCGATATTCCTGGTCAGGTTTTCGGATTTAAAACTTTAATTGCGGCCCAGGCATTGGGTGATGGAGAGGCACTGGCCTCAAGAAAATACCCACTCCTGCGATTGAATTTAATCAACCGTAGTGTGGGTATTGACGAACTACTTACCGCTCTAAAATCTCTTTAGTCATCCCCACGCATTTTGCGAAGAGCCTCATCAAGTAACCGCTCACCCTCGGCATCGGTACGACGCTCTTTTACATAAGCAAGGTGTGTCTTGTATGGCTCGTTCTTAACTGGGTTAGGTGGATTGTTGCGATCGCGTCCTGCTGGATAGCCACACTTTGGGCAGTCCCACTCAGCAGGAATAACCACCGTCTCTTCAACGGCAAATGACGGACGGACCTCGTGTTTATTGGCACAGAAATAGGAGACATATGCACGAGCGATCGAGTCACCGCGCTCGGCCTCTCCCATTGGACCGGCACCGACTCGGCTTCCGCGAATTGCACTTGCCATGTATTACTCCTTAAAAAAGTTGAGAAAAATTTATTTAAGCACAAGACTCAGTGCGACAACCAGAGCAAACCAGAGGCCACCGACAACGATTGTGATGCGATCTAGATTGCGCTCTACTACCGATGAACCGCCATAGTTAGTTGAGACACCACCACCGAATAGATCGGATAATCCGCTGCCCTTGCCCTTATGTAAAAGGACGAGAAGAATCATCACTACGCTGGTAATGACGAGCAGAATTGAGAGAGCTAGTTTCACAGTTCGTAAACTCCTTGTTTCATAGAGGGTAAGGATACCTTCAAAATAGCTGTGGGCTTTACTTAGCCTTGCGCGTAGAACTTAACAATTGTGGCAAACTCCTCTGGATCTAGGCTCGCCCCGCCTATTAAGGCGCCATCGACATCGGGCTTAGCCATAATCTCAGCCACATTTGCCGCCTTCACGGAGCCTCCATAAAGAATTCGCATCGCTGCAGCAATCTCAGGTGAGCCGATATTTTCTATCTCTTCACGTATGGCTGCACAGACCTCTTGAGCATCCTCAGGAGTTGCTACTTTTCCGGTTCCAATAGCCCACACTGGTTCATAGGCGATAGCAATCTTTTTCAATTCGGGTTTAGTTAACCCCTCTAATCCCCCGCGAATCTGACGAATAACATGACTGACATGTGCGCCGGATTCGCGCACCGAAAGCTCTTCACCGACGCAGAAGATAGGCACCATCTCATGTGCCAATGCCGCCTTAATCTTTCGATTAACGAGCCCATCGCTCTCACCATGAATCGAGCGGCGTTCAGAGTGTCCAACTACAGCATAGGTACATCCAAGTTTGTGCAGCATTGCCCCAGAGATATCACCGGTGAATGCTCCATTTGCTTCGGGTGAGAGATCTTGCGCACCATATGTTAAGCGCAGACGATCCCCATCGATAAGTGTTTGAATCGAACGGATATCGGTGAAGGGCGGAATAATAGTGACATCGACTGCGTCGTAATCTTTATCATTGAGTGAGTAGACCAGCTTTTGTGCAACGGCGATCGCTTCAAGGTGGTTGAGGTTCATCTTCCAGTTACCAGCCATCAATGGTTTACGCATCGTTCTCCCCTTATAACCCTAAAGCCATTAGGCCAGGAAGTTCCTTGCCCTCTAAGTACTCAAGTGATGCACCACCACCGGTTGAAATATATCCGAACTCTGAGTCAGTAAATCCAAGTGCTCTAACAGCTGCGGCCGAGTCTCCCCCGCCCACAACTGAGATACCTGAAACCTTAGTCAATGCAGTTGCAACAACCCTAGTTCCAGCAGCAAAGTTAGCAAACTCAAAGACTCCCATTGGTCCATTCCAGAATACAGTTGAGCATTTTTCGATTTGCTGTGCAAAGGCGACGGCCGAAACTGGTCCTATATCTAGCCCCATCTGATCAGCAGGGATTGCATCACACGAAACTATCGTGGGCTGTGCATCTGCACTAAACATTGGTGCAACGACAATATCAGTCGGTAGAACAAGTGTGACGCCTTTTTCGTGGGCAGTTGTAATCAAGGCCTTAACAACATCAATCATCTCTTTTTCAACTAAGGACGTACCGATCTCTTTGCCTTGTGCTGCAAGAAATGTAAAGACCATACCCCCACCAATTGCCAACATATCAACCTTGCCTAAAAGATTTTCAATAACACCAAGTTTGTCAGAGACCTTGGCTCCTCCTAAAACAACTCCATAGGGACGAGTTGGATTCTGTGTAAGTTTTTTCAAAATCTCGACTTCACCTGCAACTAATAAACCAGCACAGTGTGGAAGCAGCTTGGGCAGATCAAAGACGGAGGCATGTTTACGGTGCACTGCACCGAAACCATCTCCCACATAAACATCGGCTAGTTGAGATAGCTGTGCGGCAAATACTGCGCGCTCACTCTCATCTTTGCTTGTTTCAGCAGGGTTAAATCGAATATTTTCAAGAAGTAAAATCTGACCGCCCTTGAGTGAGCGTGCAAGAGAAATGAGTTCATCTCCCATGAGGTTGCCAGCAAAAATAATCTCTTGGCCTAATAGTTCACCGAGGCGTTTGGCAACGGGTGCAAGTGAGAGCTCCAGCGATGGCTGACCCTTTGGCCGACCTAAGTGAGCGGCAATGACTAAAGATGCTCCTTTGCTCTGCAGTAATTTGATAGTTGGAAGCGAGGCTTTGATTCGTCCATCATCTTTAATGGAGCCATCTTTTAATGGAACATTCAGATCACAGCGAAGAAAGACCCGCTTACCAACTACATCAAAAGCTGCAAGCGATGACATTAAAGCGTCTTGCCCACATAACTAATCAGATCGACGAGACGGTTTGAGTAGCCCCATTCGTTGTCATACCAGCCAACGACTTTGACTTGATTACCGATAACTTTGGTCAGACCTGAATCGAAGATACATGAGGATGGATCGGTCACGATATCCGATGAAACGATTGGATCTTCGGTGTATGTCAGGTAGCCCTTAAGTGGGCCATCTGCAGCGGCCTTCATGGCCGCATTAATCTCTGCAGCCGTTGCCTCTTTAGCGAGTTCGACCGTTAAATCTGTAGCCGAGCCGGTAGGAATTGGAACACGCATCGCATAGCCATCGAGTTTGCCTTTTAGCTCTGGCAAGACGAGGGCGATCGCTTTGGCGGCACCCGTTGATGTTGGAATCATGTTCGTTGCCGCTGCCCGTGCACGACGTAAGTCTTGATGTGGGAAATCTAGGATTACCTGATCATTTGTGTAGGCGTGAATCGTTGTCATTAAGCCCTTAACTATTCCCCAGTTGTCGTTGAGGACCTTAGCCATTGGTGCAAGGCAGTTAGTTGTGCATGATGCATTTGAAATAATGTGATGGTTAGCGGGCTCATACTTTTCATGGTTAACACCCATCACGATTGTGATGTCCTCATCACTAGCTGGTGCTGAGATGATGACCTTCTTTGCACCTGCTGTGATGTGCTTTTGAGCATCGGCAGCCTTTGTGAAGATTCCTGTTGATTCAACAACTACATCTGCCTTAACTGATGCCCAAGGAAGGTTAGCGGGATCGCGCTCTGAGAAAACTTTGATAGTCTTTCCGTCAACAGTGATTGAATCATCGGTGAAAGTAACCTCTAGACCAAGTCGTCCCAAGATTGAGTCGTACTTAAGTAGATGTGCCAAAGTCTTATTGGGGGTCAGATCGTTGATTCCGACAATATTGATTGAGGGATTGGTGAGGCTGGCGCGAAAGAAGTTGCGTCCGATGCGGCCAAAGCCATTGATTCCGACATTTATCATGAGATACATCCTTGCTGCTTAAGGGGCTAGACATTAAAAAAGCCCGGTCGTTTGACATGAATTAAAACTGCCACAACTTTGGGGTCTTAGGTGTAATCCTATCAGTGCGCTAACTGCCAACTCATCGGTAGTAAAGCTAATTAACTCAGCAAATCTGGGGAAAGACCGCTTTCAGTGTCGGGAATACCAAGTTCACTTGCACGCTTATCGGCCATAGCAAGTAATCGGCGGATTCGGCCTGCGATCGCATCCTTTGTCATTGCTGGCACAGCTAATGAGCCCAGCTCTTCAAGGGAGGCCTGACCGTGATTAATACGCAGCTCCCCCGCCTCTTTCAAATGATCCGGAATCGTTGCTCCAAGAATCTCCATTGCTCGAGCGACTCGGGCAGATGCGGCTACGGCAGCACGCGCTGAGCGACGAAGGTTTGCATCATCAAAGTTGGCCAGACGGTTTGCAGTTGCCCGCACTTCACGGCGCATGCGTCGCTCCTCCCATGCAAGCACTGATTCATGTGCACCTAAGCGTGTAAGCAACACTCCGATTGCATCTCCATCGCGAATTACAACGCGATCTACACCGCGAACTTCGCGTGCCTTTGCAACAATCCCCATACGACGCGCAGCACCGACAAGGGCTAAAGCCGCCTCCGGTCCGGGACATGTAATTTCAAGAGATGATGAGCGGCCGGGCTCAGTCAAAGAGCCATGTGCGATAAATGCCCCGCGCCATGCCGCTTCGGAATCACAGATTGCAGCCGAGACAACTTGAGGCGGAAGTCCACGCACAGGACGCCCATGTGAATCAACAAGACCAGTTTGTCGGGCAAGTGAATCTCCAGCTTCAATCACTCGAACGACGTAACGTGAACCCTTTCTTAAACCCCCAGATGAGAGCACTGCTAAATCAGAGTCATGTCCATAAATATCTGCAATATCTTTTCTTAGGCGACGCGCACTCTGTGAAGTCTCAAGTTCAACCTCAATCACAATCTTTCCCGCTGCAATGTGGAGTCCACCTGCAAAGCGTAGAAGTGATGAGACCTCGGCCTTGCGACAGCACGGCTTTGTAATCGCGATTCGGCTGAGTTCGTCTTTTACTGATGCTGTCATTGCCATGGGCTTATCCAACCAAACTTTGACGCATAATGTGGCCCAAATGAAGAGCCAATTGTGTGACATCGTGATGAATACTGCCAGGGGCTTTACGAATATCAACGGCGACGATCTGTCCCCCCAGTTTACGAGCAATCGCCGCCAGAGCCATTTCATCGCGAATTACGGAACTATCGACCAGAAAGTAATCGATTATTACATCAGGTGCATACTCAGAGAAAAGCTCTAGGTGTTCTTCAGGAGTTGAACCAGCGAACTCCTCTCCGGCCGTATTTGAATGGGCATCCAAGTTTAGAATCAGAATTTTTTTTGCCTTACTTCTTGAAAGTGCATCTAACTGCATTGGTACCAAGAGATGCGGCATCACACTAGAAAACCAAGATCCAGGACCCATTGTGATCCAATCTGCAGTTCGAATCGCTGTTAATGCCTCCATACGTGCCTGTGGATTTTCTGGGATGACACGTAGAGATTCGATGCGGCCCTTTGCTGTGGCAACCTCTTTTTGTCCTCGTACAACGATTCGGCCAGTTGAAGTATTAAAAGTTCCTTCAATATCTAGCGGAACAGTTGCCATTGGCAGCACTCGTCCGACGGTTTTTAACAGTGATCCAACTCGATCGAGACCGATAACTGGATCTTCATCATCACTCCACAAAGATGCTAGTAATAGATTGCCCATCGCATGACCATTAAGTGGGCCTGAACTTTCAAAGCGGTGTTGCATAATGTCGGCCCAGGTGCGACCCCATTCATCATCGGCACATAAGGCCGCCAGTGCCATACGTAAATCACCGGGTGGAAAAATCGGAAACTCTTCGCGCAAACGTCCGCTTGAGCCACCATTATCGGCGATAGTAACAATGGCGGTAATCTCTGACGTTATTTGACGTAGCGCCGACAAAGTTGCAGCCAAACCATGACCGCCTCCAAGGGCAACGACTTTGCTCACAGTTATTCGCGCCCCACATCACGGTGCGTTGGATATGCAGAGATTGAATGACCAATAGTGTTCAGTTGCTTAGCAATCTCCTGGGTGATCGCAACCGAGCGATGTTTACCACCAGTACAGCCAACTGAGATTGTCACATAGCGCTTGCCCTCGTGCATATAGCCAGGAACCATCGATGCTATGAGATCGACATAGTTCTTCACAAAATCTCTTACACCAGTGTTTCCTAAAACCTTTTCACTCACCTGGGGAGTAAGACCTGTCAGTGGTCGAAGCTCGGGTATCCAGTGCGGGTTAGGTATGAATCTGCAGTCAAGCACTAGGTCAGAGTCAACGGGAATTCCAAACTTGTATCCAAAGGATAAGACGTTGATTCGAATCCCTTCTACCTTACCGCCACCGAAAATTTCGCCGATCCGTTTTTCTAACTGATGAACATTGAGATTACTCGTATCGATTGTGATATCGCACTGCGATCTCACTTCATCTAACTTTTCGCGCTCTCGTGCAATGCCATCAACGATTCGATCTGTTCCTTGAAGTGGATGTGGCCTGCGTGTAGATTCAAAACGTTGCACTAATACCTGATCAGTTGCATCTAAAAAGAGTAAACGATAGGGAGTACCGCTCTTCTTGAGTACATCTAAAGCCTCCATTAGCTCGTCAAAGAAATGCCCACCCCGCACATCGACAACGACTGCAAACTCTTTGCCCTCTGGGCCGCTACCTTTGCCAACTAACTGCGGCAGTAGCGACGGTGGCAGATTATCGACGACATACCAGCCCAGATCCTCTAAGGCATGGGCGGCCGTAGAGCGTCCAGCACCTGACATGCCAGAGAGAATCAGAATCTCACTCCTACTCATGGCTCAATCCTCTTACCCATGTCAAGCACCCTTTAATCACGGGTAATTTCTCCGGTTTGAACATCTACTTTTTGCGTTCCTATGTGATCGAGATAGTTAGCTATTACTTCGGCGATTTTCGAGCCGATGCCGGGCGTGGCTGCAATCTCTTCGCGCCCTGCCTTTCTAATAGCAGCCACTGATCCAAATCGCTCGAGCAATGCGTTGCGACGAACCTGTCCAAGTTGGGGAATCTCATCTAATACCGACTCCAACATAATTTTTGAGCGCCTAGATCGGTGAAAAGTAATGGCAAATCTATGGGCTTCATCTCGAATTCGTTGCAGGAGATATAGCCCCTCACTTGAGCGAGGCAAAATAATTGGATCACTTGAACCAGGTCGCCAGACCTCTTCTAAACGTTTGGCTAGTCCGCACAGTGCAATATCGGTAATACCAAGTTCGCTCAGTGCCCTGGCGGCGGCGTTGACCTGCGGTGCTCCGCCATCGACCAGAATTAGCTGTGGTGGGTATGAAAATTTGCTTAACTTGCCTCCAAGTTCGGCAACTTCAGCGGCATCTACAGTGCGATCATCGATTAACCTTTTAAGTCGGCGTGTGATTACTTGGTGCATGGCTCGAGTATCATCAAAACCATCATCAGTATTGATTATGAATCGACGATACTCACTCTTCTTGGCTAGACCATCTTCAAAGACCACCATGGAGGCAACTACGGATGTGCCTGAAATATTCGAGATATCAAAGCACTCAATTCGCAGCGGCGTACGCGCTAGATCCAGAGCCTCCTCTATCTCAATAAGTGCTTTACCACTTACTGCCGAATCCGTGGAGCGCTTACTTAGGTATGAGATAAGTGAGTATTGAGCGTTGCGTTTAACGGTTTGTAGGATCTCCATTTTTTCACCGCGCTGTGGAACTTTCAGAGCCACAGGTGCTCCACGTAGTTCTGAGAGCCAGGCTTCAAGAGCGGGGGCATCGAGTGGGCGCTCGTTTATCAGAATGTGTGCGGGAATCTCGCTGGCTGCACTTTGACTATAGATGGAGTAAAAAAGAGCAGCCATCTCATCGTCGCCTTCAAGGGATTTGCTTTGATCTACAATCCAGGAACGTGAGCCTTTGATTGATCCACCTCGAACAATAAATATCGATCCAGCTGCATGCACACCATCGTGATGTATCGCAACAATGTCGGCCGTTAAACTCTCGGGTAGGGCGGCATCAGTGGACTCTTGAGCACGCTCTATAGCAGTTATCGAATCTCGAATCTTTGATGCCCGTTCAAACTCCTCGCGCTCTGAAGCTAATGCCATCTCAGCCTGAAGCGTTGGAACGATATCTGCATTACCGTTGTCCATGAAACCAACTAGTCGATTTGCTAACGCTTTATGATCTTCTTGGCTAACCCAGTTCACACACGGAGCAGCGCACTTTCCAATATCTCCCAGTAGACACTGTCTTTTGCTGCGCTGAGCTCGTTGAAAGTTTCCGGTAGAACATGATCGAATAGGAAAAACCTTCAGGATTACATCGAAAGTATTTCGCAGCGCCCACGTATGTGTAAATGGTCCGAAATAGGTTATTCCTGGGCGCTTTGATTTACGCGTAATGAAGATTCGCGGGTACTCATCGTTATTAGTGATCGCTAAATATGGATACGACTTGTCATCGCGAAACTGCACGTTGTACTGGGGTGCGTACTGTTTAATCCAAGAAAACTCTAACTGCAAAGCCTCAACTTCGGTGTCAACTATCGTCCAATCGACCCGAACTCCCTGATGCACCATTCGATATGTCTTTTCAGGCAGATTGCCCTGAAAGTAATTACTTAATCGATTTTTTAAATTGACTGCCTTTCCTACATAGATCACAACATCACTTGCATCATAGAATCGATAAACCCCAGGAAGTTGTGGGATGTCGCTGGGACGATACGATGCCGGATCTGCCATCTCTCTACTTCTTAACTGCTACTTTTCGATTTGTTGCAAGCATAGGTGCTAGATATTGACCGGTATAGCTGGCCTTAACCTTGGCGACATCTTCGGGAGTACCTTCGGCAACGACTAATCCCCCTCGGAAACCACCCTCTGGCCCCATATCGATTACCCAGTCTGAGCATTTAATGACATCCAAGTTGTGCTCGATAACCACAACAGTGTTTCCCGTATCAACTAAGCGGTTGAGGACAATAAGTAGTTTGCTTACATCTTCAAAGTGAAGACCGGTGGTTGGCTCATCTAAAACGTAGATCGTCCTTCCCGTCGAGCGACGTTGCAACTCGGTTGCCAGTTTCACACGCTGTGCCTCACCCCCTGAAAGTGTTGGCGCCGATTGTCCTAAACGCACATATCCAAGACCTACATCGTTGAGCGTCTTTAAAAACCTAGCAATAGTAGGAACTGATTCAAAGAATGTATAAGCCTCTTCTATCGGCATATTCAAAACATCGGCAATAGTTTTGTTCTTATAGTGAACCTCTAGCGTCTCACGGTTATATCGTGCGCCATGACAAACTTCGCATGGGACATAAACATCTGGCAAAAAGTTCATCTCAATTGTGATTGTGCCATCGCCTGAGCAGTTTTCACATCGTCCGCCCTTGACGTTAAATGAGAAACGACCCTGCTGATAGCCACGGATCTTTGCCTCGGTGGTCTCAGAAAATAGAGCTCGGACCTTGTCGAATAGACCTGTGTATGTCGCTGGATTTGATCGGGGTGTGCGCCCGATTGGTGATTGATCAACGTGAACGACTTTATCGAGAAGATCGACACCGATCACACTGCGATGACGACCTGGTACCAAGCGTGCACCATTGAGTTTGTTGGCAAGAGTGGTGTATAAAATATCATTGACAAGTGTTGACTTACCCGAACCACTGACACCAGTAACCGAGACAAAAACACCAAGTGGCACAACAACGTCAATATCTTGGAGATTATTCTCTTTAGCTCCTTTAATTAATAAGGATTTCTTTACATCGATTGGACGTCGCTGAGCAGGAATCGCTATAGATTTTCGCCCTGATAAATATGCGCCTGTGATCGACTCTTTAGAGGCTATCAACTCCTCGTAGCTACCAGATACAACCACGTGGCCGCCGTGCTCTCCGGCTCCAGGACCAATATCTACAATCCAATCAGCGGTGCGAATTGTCTCCTCATCATGTTCCACAACTATCAAAGTGTTTCCAAGATCGCGCAAATGTGTGAGCGTTTCAATTAAGCGACGGTTATCGCGCTGATGTAGACCGATGCTGGGCTCATCAAGGACGTAAAGAACGCCAACAAGTCCGCTACCAATCTGGGTTGCCAAGCGAATTCGCTGTGCTTCTCCTCCAGATAAAGTTGCCGCAGGCCTTGCTAGCGATAAATAATCTAAACCAACGTCGAGAAGAAAACCTAAGCGGGCGTGGACTTCTTTCATTACTCGTTCGGCGATCTGGGCTTCGCGTTTAGTTAATTTAATATTTTTAAGAAACTGCGCACACTCTGAAATCGATAGCTCGGTAATCTCAGAGATGTTTTTATTACCTAGAGTCACAGCCAAGACCTCAGGTTTTAAACGAGCACCTGAACAGACATGGCAGGGAATCTGGCGCATATATGCCTCGTACTTATCGCGACTGTAATCACTATCGGTCTCACTATGACGGCGGTGAATGAAGGGCACGACGCCTTCAAAGCCAGTTGTGTAGTTCTTGGTCCCATAACGGCCTTTGTACTTCATCTTAATCTCATACTCGTATCCATTGATGATGGCTTCCCGGGCTTTTACTGAGATTTTTTTCCAAGGAATATCGAGTGAAAACGGCATGTCTTTTGCAAGTGCCTCAAGCAATCGAATGAAGTAATCCGATGATTGGCCACCCGACCATGGCGCGATAGCTCCATCATTAATTGAAATCGAATCATCGGGAATTATCAGATCCTGATCGACCTCTAGCTTTGTACCTATTCCTGAACACTCAGGGCATGCACCAAAGGGTGAGTTAAAAGAAAATGAGCGCGGCTCTAACTCTTCAAAGGATAAGTTGCACTCATGACAGGCTAAATGCTCACTAAAAGTGCGCTCTTTATCGCCTGCTTTCGAATCCACAAAATCTAAGATGACAATTCCAGATGCTAGGCGTAGCGCCGTTTCAATTGAATCTGTTAGTCGGGTCTTGCTCTCAACCTTTGCAGTTAAGCGGTCGACCACAACTTCAATAGTGTGTTTTTCTTGCTTCTTCAACTTCGGCACATCTGTCAGTGCTACAACTGTGCCATCCACACGGGCACGCGAATAGCCTTGAGTAATGAGCTCGGCAAATAGATCCACGAACTCACCTTTGCGAGCACGCACTACTGGTGCTAACACAGCAAACTTTGTTGTCGGTGGCATTGTTAAAATCTGATCGACAATCTGCTGCGGTGACTGACGCGACACTGCCTTTCCGCACGTAGGACAGTGTGGGCGGCCAGCTCGTGCAAAAAGTAGGCGAAGATAGTCATAGACCTCAGTTATTGTGCCTACAGTTGAACGGGGATTTCGATTGGTGGATTTTTGATCGATAGAGACTGCAGGTGATAGGCCTTCAATGAAATCAACATCGGGCTTATCCATCTGCCCTAAGAACTGGCGGGCGTAGGCAGAAAGGGATTCAACGTAGCGGCGCTGACCTTCGGCAAAAATTGTGTCGAATGCGAGTGAGGATTTACCAGAGCCAGATAGACCTGTAAAAACGATGAGAGCGTTACGGGGAAGTTCAATGGATACGTCTTTGAGGTTGTGCTCGCGTGCACCGCGTACAACTAACTTGTCGATACTCACTAAACCCCTGCCTCTTCCATAGAGCGAAGCTCGCGCTTCAAAATCTTAATCTCATCGCGCAGACGCGCAGCTACCTCGAACTGCAGTTCGGCGGCGGCATTTTTCATCTGATCAGTGAGGGAGCCTATCAACGCCATTAAATCCTGTCTTGGCAAAGTAGTAAGAGCCCTGGAATAAAGGCCTGCCGACGTCGCACTCTTTTGATTGGCCTTCTTACTCGTTGCCAATAACTCTTCAGTATCCTCGGATTCGCGATTAATTAAATCTGTGATATCTGCAATTTTTTTGCGCAGAGGTTGAGGATCAACTCCACGCTCGAGGTTATAAGCCACTTGTTTTGCGCGACGACGATTAGTTTCATCAATGGCTTTAGCCATTGAATCGGTAATATTGTCGGCATACATATGAACCTCTCCCGATACATTTCGAGCTGCGCGTCCAATAGTTTGAATCAACGATGTTGCAGAGCGCAGAAATCCCTCTTTGTCAGCATCTAAAATAGCCACAAGTGAGACCTCCGGAAGATCTAAACCTTCGCGCAGTAAGTTAATACCGATTAACACATCGTAATCACCCATGCGTAGCTCACGCAGCAGTTCGACTCTGCGCAAAGTATCAACTTCGGAGTGCAGGTATCGAACACGAACACCCTTTTCCTGCATGTACTCCGTTAAATCCTCTGACATCTTTTTGGTAAGTGTCGTTACTAATACCCGCTCATTTTTATCAGCGCGAATCTTGATTTCATGTAAGAGATCATCTATCTGACCCTTAATAGGTTTGATAACGATCTGGGGATCAATTAAGCCAGTTGGGCGGATCACCTGTTCAACGACATCTCCATTAACCTTTGCCATCTCATACTTGCCAGGGGTAGCAGATAGATAGAGCTTTTGGGCGGTGCGCTCTAAGAACTCGGGGAACTTCAATGGCCGATTATCGAGGGCGCTTGGTAGTCGAAATCCATGTTCGACTAATGTGCGCTTTCTCGAGGCATCACCCTCATACATCGCACCCAACTGTGGAACTGTCACATGACTCTCATCGATAACAACGAGGAAATCCTCTGGGAAATAATCCAATAGACAGTTTGGTGCTGAGCCTGCTCCACGACCATCAAGGTGGCGAGAGTAGTTTTCGATTCCACTACAGAAACCAATCTGTTCCATCATCTCCACGTCAAATGTAGTTCGCATGCGCAATCGTTGAGCCTCAAGGAGCTTTCCCTGTTTTTCAAAGAGATTGAGCTGAATTTGTAGCTCGTCCTCAATATCTCCAATGGCACGCTTTATAGTCTCTGGACCAGCGGCATAGTGAGTTGCTGGAAAGATATACATCTCACTCTCATCGCGGATAATCTCACCGGTCAGTGGATGAAGCGTTGAAATCTTTTCGATCTCATCTCCAAACATTTCAATGCGGATCGCCAACTCTTCATACATCGGAATAATCTCTATCGTATCCCCACGCACTCTGAACGTTCCTCGCTCGAATGCGACGTCATTGCGTTTGTACTGAATATCTACAAAGCGACGCAGAAGTGCGTTGCGCTCGATCTCATCCCCTACCCGAAGAGTGACCATACGGTCGATGTACTCCTGAGGTGTACCAAGACCATATATACATGAGACGGTCGCAACCACGATTACATCTCGACGGGTCAGCAATGAGTTCGTCGCCGAATGTCGCAAGCGCTCTACCTCATCGTTAACACTTGAATCTTTTTCAATAAAAGTATCGGTCTGTGGAACATAGGCCTCTGGCTGGTAATAGTCGTAGTAGGAGACAAAGTATTCAACGGCGTTGTTAGGAAGAAGCTCTCGGAACTCATTAGCTAGTTGTGCAGCCAATGTCTTATTGGGTGCCAGAACTAAGGTTGGCCGCTGTAGTTTTTCAATCAACCAGGCAGTTGTCGCTGATTTTCCTGTGCCGGTGGCGCCGAGCAAAACAACATCCCGCTCCCCGGCCTCAAAGCGCCGAGCGATCTCAGCGATGGCTTCAGGCTGATCTCCAGCCGGAACATAATCGCTAATGACGGCAAATGGCTCGACTCGTCGTTGTAAATCAGATACCGG
>CAFBSF010000002.1_pt1 | contig 43965 bp, 45 predicted proteins | sample 7270281 | NCBI WGS metagenome assembly CAFBSF01 (sample SAMEA6814055, study PRJEB35770) | freshwater metagenome | biome: Freshwater; feature: Freshwater reservoir; material: water | place: Czech Republic | collected 2017-05-23 | depth 30m m | reverse complement strand
GACCGATGATGAGTGGATTGAGTGCAACGATGTATGCCATCGTAAAGAATGTGACGACTCCGCCACGTACTTCACGCCCTACGGTTGAGCCACGTTCAGAGATTTTAAAGTACGAATCGAGCATGACTTATCCCTTTCTGTTGTGGTTTAAGGGTTTCGTAGAACCCTTTGCGCCTTACGCGGGAGCACAGCCCGAGGGAAGATACTCAATACGGTATCTGTTACTTCGCGGTAATACGAGCAACCACACCAAGGGACACTGCTATTGATTGGCCTATAAGGACTGCAAATAAGAGGGTACCTAGGCCCACATTGCCCCCCAATAGCGCTCCCATGACTACAACTGAGAGCTCAATTCCAAGGCGAACCCGTCCAACACGCACGCCAGTCCGGCGGTGGATGGCAGTCATGAGGCCATCACGGGGTCCTGGCCCAAGACCGCAGGTGATGTAGAGGGCTGTTGCCACCCCGATCATTGCAATGCCAAGAAGGCATATCAGTAATCCAGCTAGAAAACTACTTTGGAGGGGGACTACTTCAACTCCAATTTGAATGGCAATGGCAATGATGACTAGATTTGAAACCGTTCCAAAACCAGGTTTTTCGCGCAATGGAATCCAGGCAAGGAGAACTACTGCACTTATCGCAAATGTAGACCAGCCCATAGTTATACGTAAATTCTGTGAAACACCTTGAGCTAATACCGACCAAGGTCCATTTCCAATATTGCTTTGGATAACGAACGCGTCGCCCAAACCAAATATGAAGAGACCAAAGAAAAGAATGAATACTCTCAGTGGTTTTAAGTCCCATCGCCCATTTCCAGTCCATGGGGTGATTGGAACAGTTCTGTGTGGGCGTACAAACTCCATAAACGGGTTCGATGACATTAAGCCATCGTACTGGTTCGAATTGAGTTCTGTCTTGCATCTGCAATTGCTAATGCGTAGCCTGCTCTAATGTTTCCAGGAATTGGCACAATCATTAACGTAATAGCAGTAATTTCTGGTGCCTCAATCGGTGTCCTTGTTGGAAATAGAATGGCTCTTAAAACTCGCGTACTCTTAACCGATGTACTAGGACTAGTGACTCTACTTGGTGCTGCATCGGCGCTACTTCCGATGTGGTCAGATCGTTACACATCGGCCTTTCCAAGAGGGTGGGCTCTTCTTGTAGTTTTAGGAGCATTAATTATTGGTGGGCTGATTGGTTCGGCCTTAGATCTGGAGACAAAATTAGATGTACTTGGAGAGAATTTACGTCGACGTTTTAGAGCCTCTGAAGAGGGCAGATTTGTTGAGGGATTTGTATCGGCAGCACTCCTTTTTGCTATCGGTCCGTTAGCAATTTTAGGATCGATAAGCGATGGCATGTCTACTGGAATAGATCAATTGCTCCTAAAGAGCACACTGGATTTTTTTGCAGCAATGGCCTTTGCTAGCTCTCTTGGGTGGGGAGTTGCTGCAGCTGCTATTCCTGTCGGAATTTATCAGGGATTTTGGACAGTAGCTGGTCTGTTTTTGGGAGAGATTCTCAGCCCTTACCAAGTCGATGCCATGACTATAGTCGGGGGAGTTATGTTGATTACAATCGGATTAAAACTTCTCAATATAAAAAACGTGGCAGTCGGAAACCTCTTGCCAGCCTTAGCCACGGCCCCACTACTTGCCTTAGTTGTTCATAGTTTTCTTTAGGAAAAGTCGCAGGATACTTCTAGCATCAACGAGATTTTCCAGTACTACTCTTTAAATGGAAGAGGCTGTGATGATACGTGCCCCGCACGTGAAGCACGCGCTGTAACTTGGCGCATGTGATGTCGACGGCATAAAACTTCATAGGCAATCTCAGCACCGGGAGTTACATCTCCTACGACTACCTGCTCACCTTCGATAACCATGACACCACCTTCGGTGCGAGCGTTATGAGTTGCTCGTGAACCACACCAGCACAGCGCTTCCACCTGAAGTGCGTGGACGCGATCTGCAAGTTCAATTAATCTCGCCGAACCTGGAAATAGTAGTGTTTGAAAATCAGTAAGGATGCCAAAGGCAAATACATCTATACCCAATCCATCGACAATCTTTGCCAATTGCTCAATTTGTACCCGTTCATAGAACTGGGCTTCATCACAGATTATGTAATCTATGCGATCTCCGGCTGATAAATGGTCGACAACGTGTTTATGAAGATCCATGCCAGGATTTACTTCTACAGCTGGGGATGTAAGACCTAAGCGAGATGAGATGACACCGCTACCTGCACGGTCCTTATTAGTGAAGATAATTCCGCTACGACCACGACTGTGGTGGTTATGTGCAGTTTGTAGAGCAAGAGTTGATTTACCACTATCCATTGTTCCGCAGTAATACGTTAACTCAGCCATGTAATGAATCCTGCCACACGTCTAGGCAAAGAGCCCATTCTTGGTTAGGGCGGCCTCAAGTTCAGGTAATAAATGACGGGCCATGGCAACTGAGATATGAGATGCATCTCGATATGCAACGATCGAATCGATTATGGCTGGGCAGTACGAAGAGCACAGCCAAGGAGTGGGATCAATAACTTGAAATCCCTTGATGACACTGACGGATGATTTCTCAGTGGAGTCACAGCTAGTTGAATCTCTAGATGCCAAACAAGAGGGGATATCCCGCAATGGTCTTGGAGTATCACTGAGATAGATTAGGTGATCACTTGAACCCTTTAGAGAGTCAAGTAACCTCTTTTGACCATCGCTCCACCACTTTTCGCGATCGCTATATCCGGCACGTGGAGTGAAGTACTGAAAATTACTAGTGATAACGGCAGCTGGATGAATTTCCTGGATACGAGCAATAGAGTTTTCGCGCCATTTCTCACAGTGAACATTCTTAAATGCCCCCTGATCTGGACGGGGCGCGTCAACTGCAGGACATGCCGATTTAGTCAAAGAGATTAGCTTGAATCCTTTGTCTATAGCTAGTTGCTCTAAAGTAGGAAACCATTGCGCCGCATGAGAATCACCATAAAGAACAACCGTCGTAGTCGAGGTTTTATCTCCAAAGGTGCAGTAGCCCGATTTAGTCTCCCCATAATTTACGTGACAGTTATTTCCATAGACAGCGGGCTTAGCCATCACCTCTTTTAAATCAAAGCTGAAGGACTGATCACCTTTTGTAGAGATAACCGAACTCGCAGTTGTGGCGATTAAGATACCTGCGGCCAGTGAAACAAGACTGGTACTGAGTGCAGTCAAATAAAGCTTACGTGGTGCAATTCGCACATGCCTTAATGGTTCTTCAATAAATTTATTCGTGAGATGTGCCAGGAGAATAGTCACTGCGATACATACAAAACGTTCTAAGACATGCAGAGGGCGACCCAATGCACTACTAGGTATGACTAATGCAGGCCAGTGCCATAAGTACAAGGGATAGGAGATTTTTCCCAACCATTGGGAGAATCGGTTGTTGGAGAGATCATTAAATATCGGTGGCCATATGGATATGGTGGCCATGAGGAGCGCAGTTGCAACTACTGGGAGCAATGCGTTGACACCTGGAAATGCCGTATTGTCGTTGTAGTTAAAGGCTGCAACAAGGAGGCCAGATAAACCCAGCCATGGCAGTAAACGCTGTTTAAAAAGATCTACCGGAACAAATAGCAGTAGTGCTCCGATGCCTAACTCCCATGCGCGAGTAGGGAGAGAGTAGAAGGCCAAGATGGGAGTGCTCTGTGTTTGATAGATCGATAGTGCTAGTGAGAGCGTGGTGATGGTTACAATTCCAGCAAAGAGCGTCCGCCTTCCGCGCTTAGCCAAGAAGATCATAAGTACAGGCCATATCAGGTAGAACTGCTCTTCAACTGCCAATGACCAGTAGTGAATAAATGGTGATGGGGTTGCATTGAGATTCTGATAATCGTTCTCCCACCAGGCAAAGAGATAGTTTGAAATATATGTCGCTGCTGCAAAGAGATCTCGTCCTAGCACATCTCTAGTGATCGCCGGTAGAACGAACCAGCTGACGAGAGCCGTTACAAAGAGCACGAAGAGGGATGTCGGTAGGAGTCGTTTTATACGCCGTTGGTAAAAGGCAGAGAGATTAAGCCTGCCCGTACTATCTATCTCGCGCAAAATCAATCCGGTGATGAGGTAGCCAGAAATAACATAGAAGATATCGACGCCGATGAAACCGCCTGGAACCAAACGAGCATGGAAAAAAGTAACGATAATTGCTGCGAGGGCACGCAGCCCTTGGATCTGAAGTACGCGCACCTTTAGAAAACTGCCAGCGAGGTCAGATCAACAGTAGGAAATTTTTCACGCAGATTGCGCCTTCCAGATAAACCATCAATCTCAAGCAATGCAAGAACGTGAGCAACGTGGCCACCGCTGCGCTGAATCAACTCTATAGCTGCAGCTATTGTGCCCCCCGTTGCAAGTACATCATCGATCAGAAGTACTGAATCTCCTGGAGTGATTGCATCAACATGAATTTCTAATGTGTCACTCCCGTATTCAAGTCCATAACTCTGTGAAATTGTATGGTGAGGGAGCTTTCCAGCTTTACGAATGGGTATGAACCCTGAGTTCAGTTCGTGAGCAACGGCAGAGGCGAAGATAAAGCCACGAGCTTCTATACCTGCCACTAAAGTTCCATGTTCGGCAAAAGATGCAAATTTCTTCGTTATAGTGCTAAAAGCTCCAGCGTTTGCAAGCAAAGGAGTTATATCTTGGAATCTAATCCCAGGTTTCGGGTAGTCGGGAATTTCTCGGATGAGTGCGAGAGCCTCTGCAATTTCCATGGATCTAAAGTTAGCCCCGTATATCTTTCCAAGGGCTCTCATGAGCCACATCGATTAACTCATATCCACTCTCGCCCATGGGAGGAGCTAGCACTACTTGGATAGTTGTCGCTTCCTGTGAATCGTTAAAAGAGGCGTGTACGGTATTGCGAGGGACATAGGCCGAATCGCCAGCTTGTAATAGCTGCATCTCTTCACCAACATACTGAGTAATGCTCCCACTTAAAACAATCAATATCTCATCTTGATCGGGATGTTTATGGAAATTATGCATTCCACCTGGTTCAAGGGTTACATCCATTACAACCATAGTTGTACATCCCGAAGCCTTAGGCTCTAGTCGCAGAACATTATCACCCCAATCAAAGGAGGTTATTGGAAGTTCGGATTTTTTGGAAAATATCACAGCCATTTTTACTCCTTAATCGTTAGTGATTTGAAACGCTTCATATTCTCTGTCATTGCAATCTCGGTTGGCAGACGCTCCATACTAGAGGCGCCAAAGAAACCTTGAACGCCTTTAACTCTACCTAGAATATACTTTGCGTCTTCAGGTTCAGCAATTGGGCCACCATGACATATGACGATGATATCTGGATTGATTTTACGCGCCGCATCGTGCATCTCCTGTATAAGTCCAACACAGTCATCCAGAGATCGTGATGTTGAAGCACCAATCATTCCTTTAGTTGTTAAACCCATGTGCGGAACGAGAACATCGGTTCCGGCCTTTGCCATCGCTTCTGCGCTCTTGCCATCAAAGACGTAAGAGGCGGTAAGTAAATCTAACTGCCGCGCTTGTGCGATCATGTCGACTTCAAGGTCATATCCCATGCCTGTCTCTTCCAACCCTTGACGAAAAACCCCATCGATGAGCCCAACTGTTGGGAAATTCTGCACTCCAGTAAAACCAATCTCTTTGATCTGTTTGAGAAATATTGGCATCTGTCGAAATGGATCAGTTCCACACACGCCCGCGAGAACTGGAGTTCTCTTTACAATTGGAAGAACTTCACGCGCCATCTCCATAACAATCTCATTTGCATCTCCGTAAGGCATCATTCCAGAGAGTGATCCACGGCCGGCCATGCGATATCGCCCAGAGTTATAGATAATTATTAAATCGGCGCCGCCTTCCTCTGCACACTTAGCACTTAAGCCCGTACCTGCACCTGCACCAATGACTGCAACGCCATCTGCAATTGTTTGTCTGAGGCCTTTTAGCGCCGTAGCTCTATCCATGTCTTGTTCCTAACTTTGATCGACGTAGGTAATTAACTTAGTTGCTAGAGCCCGACTAAACTGCGCGTCGTTGATGGCATGGTCTAACTCTACAAGTTCGACATGGCGGGGGATATGTCTTCGAAAAGTTGAAAATAGAGCCTCATCAGCAATTGGATCGTGGAAGGGCGCACCTGCAACTGCAATCGATGAAACTCCCTTGAGTGGGATAAAGAGGCAAACCGGGGCTTTGGAAAGCGATAACTTAGAACAGATGTCAAGGGCTATTTTTTCGCACTCTTCGGCGTTAGTACGCATGAGTGTGACATTTTCATTGTGAGCATACAGATTACGGTGTGAGAACTTTGTGGGGACAGTATTACTGGCGCCAAAATTAACCATGTCTAGAGCCCCTAATGAAATTACCTGGGGAATTCCATGAGTAGTGGCCGCAGTGAGTCTATTAGGTCCAGCAGAAAGAACCCCTCCCACGATTTCGTCACAAATCTCAGTAGTCGTAACATCTAGGACACCATGCATGAATCCCTCAGAGATTAGCTTCTCCATAGATCGTCCACCAGAACCGGTCATATGAAAAGTAATAACCTCATAACCGTGAGACTCAATGTGCTTGCGTGCATCGGTAACACATTCTGTTGTGACACCGAACATTGATGCAGCAATCAGTTTCTTCGTTGATTGAAATCTATCTTGTTGTGAGTTGAGCATTCCAATCATGGCATCGGCTGCCTGTGAAATAATCTGAGATGAGAGTGAATTTATTCCTGCAATATCAACCACCGATGCAAAAAGAGCCATGTCACTGTCACCAACAAAGGCTGCCGCACTGCTAGTTACTAGTGTTGATACTAAAACCTTTGGAAGGCCGATTGGTAGTGAGCGCATGCTTGCAGATGCAATTGTGCTTCCACCGCTACCACCGAGGGCGAAGATTCCATCAAACTCTCCTTTAGCAAAGAGAGATTGAACGATCAAAGCTGCACCACTTGTCATGACTGAAATCGCATGACCCCGATCATGGGATTCGCGAAGTGCTTGCAGGTTGCTATCCCCGGCAGCGGCAACCTGGGAGTTAGAGACATCGACATCTTGAGTCGTATCGCCTAAGACTCCAACGTTGACCATAATCGTTCTCACCCCTGCGCTATGAAAGCGCGCTCGGGCATAGGTGTATTCATCTGACTTAGTATCTAGCGTGCCAATCAATAAGACTGTCTTGGCCGCATTGCTCTTCATTTCGCAAGGATAACCAGCCTCTGGAACTCTTACTGGATAAATCGGTGTCCGAAAGGGGACTTGAACCCCTAAGCCCTTGCGGGCACTAGCACCTCAAGCTAGCGCGTCTGCCAATTCCGCCACCCGGACGTGAGTGATAGATAAGAGTAGCAATTGGGTGAGAGAATGCCTAAATGACTACATACACACCGCTTGAAGCCGAAGTAATCCGCATCTGTCAAGATCTCATCAGAATCCCTAGCGTTAACTTTGGTGGAGGTATAGGAGATGAGAAGGCGGTTGCAGAATATGTTGTCGCATCATTAGCCGAAGTTGGTATCGAATCAACAATGTATGAGTCTACCCCTGGCCGATGCAATGTTATGGCCAGACTTCCCGGGCGGGATTCACAACGTCCTGGGCTGGTTGTGCACGGGCATATAGATGTTGTGCCAGCTAATGCAGATGAGTGGAGCGTAGATCCATTTTGCGGCGACATCATCGATGGAATGATTTGGGGACGTGGCGCAGTCGATATGAAAAATATGGATGCGATGATTCTTGCCACAGTCAGAGAGTGGTCGCGCTCGGGTTATGTTCCGCCACGAGATATTGTTTTGGCTTTTTTTGCCGATGAGGAAGCGGGAAGTATTTTTGGCTCACATTGGTTGGTAGATAACCACCCTGAGCTCTTTGCTGGATGTAGTGAAGCGGTCTCTGAAGTGGGTGGATTCTCAGTCACAGTTGGTGGTGGCAAGCGTCTCTATATGATTGAAACTGCGGAAAAAGGAATTCACTGGATGAAGCTAACGGCACATGGTCGTGCCGGTCATGGCTCTGTCATGAACGATGAGAACGCTCTGACACGTCTAACGGAGGCAATAGCAAAGATTGGTAATCATCAATGGCCACAGCGCTATAGCGCAACCGTCAAGGCCTTATTTAAGCGTGTAGCTGCCGCAACAGGTAAGACATATGATGAAAATGACTTACGACCATTACTGAGTGAAGTTGGCTTTGCAGCACGCATGATTGGAGCAACACTTCAAAATACTGCTAACCCAACGATGTTGGAGGCCGGGTATAAGGCAAATGTAATTCCAGGCTCTGCTAGTGCAGTCGTTGATGGTCGATTCATTCCTGGCTTTGAAGATGAGCTCAATGAAACAATTAAATCCTTGATCGGACCACATGTGAGCATCGAAACTATTACGCGCGATAAGGCGCTAGAAGTTCCTTTTGAGGGCGATCTGGTCGATGCGATGTGCGCAGCGATTATGAAAGAGGATCCTGAGGCGATCCCAGTTCCGTATTTAATGAGCGGTGGAACTGATAACAAGGCGCTGGCAGAGCTCGGAATTATTGGTTACGGATTTTCACCTCTTAAACTCGATGAGGAGTTTGATTTCATGGCGATGTTTCATGGCGTGGATGAGCGAGTACCAGTAGAGGGTTTAACTTTTGGTGTGCGAGTACTGAAAGATTTCCTAGAGAATTCTTAAGCGCTCACGTCGTTAAGGGCGCTGCGTAAAATCTCTGGCAGAGTTACTTCTTCGCTCTTTAGCGCCCCCCGCAACTGCGCACCGGTCCGGGCACCGATGATTGCACTCGTAACACCTGGAGCATCGCGCACCCATGCAAGGGCAACTTCAAGAGGAGAGTAGCCAAGTCCAGATGCAGCCACACTGACGGCATCAACAGTGCGAGAGCTGCGGGAATCTAGATATGGCTCAATATGTTTTGCAAAGTGTGGAGCTGCACCCCGTGAATCACTGGGAAGGCCGCTTCGATATTTTCCTGTTAAAACCCCACGAGCAAGTGGGGCCCACGCAAGAAATCCAACACCACAGTGTGCTGCGCACTCTAAGAGCTCAATTTCAACATCACGATTGAGCAGTGAATACTCTGCTTGAATCGTTGTGATCGGAGCCTTCATCGAGTTAGATTCTTGTTTTGTTGCCGCCCGTGAAAGTTGCCACCCTGTGTAATTACTTACTCCAACATAGCGCGCCCGGCCAGTTGTGTATGCATAGTCGAGGGCGGCTAAAGTTTCATCGAGTGGGGTAAAGGCATCCCATGCGTGCACCTGCCAGATATCGATGAAATCTGTACCCAAACGGGTAAGTGATTTGTCGAGTTCAGAGATTAAAGATTGTCGTGATGCATCAACATTTCTAATCCCATCAGGAAAACTCAATCCAGACTTTGTGGCAATTACGACATCGTCGCGATTAAAGAGTGTTCCAATCAGTCCACCGATTACTCTCTCGCTGTCACCATCTCCGTAAGTATTTGCTGTGTCGATAAAGTTGCCGCCGACTTCAATATATGCGCGGCACTGATCTGCAGCCTCATGTTCATCGGTATCGCGACCCCAGGTCATAGTGCCAAGACCCAAACGAGAGAGCGTTAATCCACTGTTGCCTGCTCTTCGCATTTCCATGGGGCGACCTTAGCAAGGCGGCGGCGAAAAACCTGCGATAGCCTTATCTTTATGCAGCTAGTTTTGATTCGACATGCCCACTCTGAGGCAAATGCCAAAGGCATACTCTCTGGACGTATCTCTGGCATCCATCTATCTGCTACCGGAATCTCCCAGTCAGAAGAACTTATTACCCGATTAGGAGCAATTAGCGTCAGTGAACTTCGTATTAGTCCGCTAGAGCGTTGCGCCGAAACCATTACTCCGTGGTGGGAGAGCATAGGTAAGAAAAGTAATCGTGGTGTAGAGATTGTAAAAGATGAAAATTTGATTGAAGTAGATTATGGGAAGTGGAGTGGAAAAAAACTAGCGATTTTATCTGGGCATAAGCTCTGGAAGACTGTGCAAAATAATCCTAGCGCTATGTATTTTCCATCAGGGGAGGGATTGGCGCAGATGCAAGAGCGTGCAATGCGTGCAGTTCACGCCGCTATTGCTTCAAAAAGGAGGGGAGCAGTCCTTCTTGTGAGCCATGGTGATGTCATTAAATCAATCGTTGCATCCTGTCTAGGAATGCATCTCGATGATTTTCAACGAATTGTTATCGATCCTGCATCTGTGACAATTATTGATTTCAGTAGTTCTCAACCACGTTTGTTACTTCTCAATGACTCACGCGCCAATTTGGAGAGTTTTATCAACGCCCCTTATAGAAAGCGCAACCTCTTAGGGGGAGGTGGCGGTAAATGAGTTTTATCTTTGACTCAATAGATCGATTTGTTGCTGGCACCGTTGGAGGGCCAGGAGAGCGGGCTTTTTTTATCCAGGCACAAAATGGGACACGGTTAGTAACCCTCGCTCTGGAAAAAGCACAGGTAGCAGCATTGGCTGAGCGTCTTGCGATCGTGCTCGTTGATCTGCGAAGAAATGGAATTCCCTTCAATACAAGAGATCTACCTCGAGATGATGCCCCACTAACAACGCCTATTGAATCCGAGTTTGAGGTTGGTTTGATTTCAATGGCCTGGGATGAGAGCCAATCTAGAATGAGTATCGAACTCTTTGAAATCGCTGCTCCTGATGGGCAGGCAGGTAACTCCCTCAAGGTGTCCCTCGATGTTTCGCAGTGCGGGGCTTTTGTTAAACGCTCCAATGCTCTCGTAAGTGCAGGTCGTTTGCCATGTCCCTTCTGTGGATTTCCGATAGATCCGCAGGCTCACTTATGTCCGAGGGCTAATGGCTATAGACGATAAGTTTGAACTTCTCTCCACTGGTGAGTTAAAGGTAACGGGCAGACTAGTCGATGCTTCAAATGCAACGCTGTATGCAACTGTCACACATGGAGAGCAATCAATGACTTGTATCTACAAACCGATCGCTGGTGAAAGGCCTCTTTGGGATTTCCCAGATGGAGCTCTGGCTTATCGGGAGTATGCAGCGTATCTGCTCAGTAACGTACTTGGTTTTGATCTAGTTCCACTCACGATTTTGCGTGATGGTCCTTACGGCTCTGGAATGGTACAGGAGTGGATTGATATCGATGAGAGTATTGATCTGGGCTCATACTTCTCCTCTGATAGCCCAAAGCTTCGATCAATGGCCTTATTTGATGCGATCATCAATAACACAGATAGAAAGATTGGTCATCTTCTACCAACTCCCACCGGAGAATTATTCGGTTGCGATCATGGGGTGACTTTCCATAGCGAGAATAAACTACGTACTGTACTTTGGCAGTGGGCCGGGGATCCACTGACACACAGTGAAATCGATATCCTACAAAAAGCTAAGGAGTCAATTAACAAAGAGATTGATCTCTCTCCTTATTTGACTGCGAGCGAGTTAAGCGCCCTTTCTCTGCGCATAGATTCATTGATATCTATAGGTGCAATGCCAACACCTAATCCGGATTGGCCAGCAGTGCCATGGCCGACCTTTTAGCCCAGTGATAACTAGGATAAGAGGGTGAAATCCTGGGATACGGTCGTCATTCCTACCTTAGGTAGAGATGTGGACGTAATGCCACTTTACCTAACAAACTCACGCTCGGGCATTAAAGAGTTAATACCTACAAAACCCAGTTACCGAATGTATGTCTGTGGAATAACACCATATGACGCTACGCACCTGGGTCATGCGGCAACATATCTGACATTTGATTTAATCAATCGATATTTGCGTGCACAGGGTTCAGAGGTCAACTATGTTCAGAATATTACCGATATAGATGATCCACTTCTTGAGCGTGCAAAGCGTGATGGTATTGATTGGGCCGATTTGGCACACTCACAGATCACACTTTTTACCAATGACATGCTAAAACTTCGAGTTATTCCCCCTACGCATTACATCGGAGCAGTTGAGGCGATACCCCTAGTTGTTAAGGCGGTAGAGGAGTTAGATGCACTAGGTTCTATATATCCAATTGGGAGTGATTATTACTTCTCTAACTCTGTCGAATCAGATTTTGGTGCACTTTCTCAACTGAGTCAATCAGAGATGGAGAGGATTTTCTCCGAGCGCGGAGGAGATCCAACATTGGCAGGCAAGATTCATTCACTCGACTGTTTAGTCTGGATGTCGCAGCGAGAAGGTGAACCAGGATGGCCTTCATCCTTTGGGGTTGGGCGACCTGGTTGGCATATTGAATGTACTGCCATCGCACTTGAATACCTTCATCCAGATGACCGTGAAGATCATCTCATCGATATTCAAGGCGGTGGAAGCGATTTGATCTTTCCTCACCATGAGATGTGTAGATCTCAGGCGCGAATCCTGACAGGAAAAGAGTTAGCGGCTAACTATGTACATGCAGGGATGATCGGTTTAGATGGTGAAAAAATGAGTAAGAGCAAGGGTAATCTTGTTCTTGTTTCTACCTTGCTTGCCAGTGGTGTTGATCCCATGGCAATTCGATATTCCTTGATGTCACATCATTACCGAAATGATCAAATGTGGAGTGCGGAAGTATTAGAACGGGCACAATCATCGTTAGTGCGCCTACGAAAAGCCTTAGCAATGAAAACGGTTTATGAGAGTACTGGCCTGATGCAGATGATTATTGCGGGCTTAGCCGATGATTTAAATACTCCTGCGGTGATTGCTGCTATTGAAGAATGGGTTGAAAAAACATTGCAAGGCGCAATCGGGGGAGATGCAACAGCAGTTCGAGCTAGCTTAGATGCGCTGTTGGGTTTTGCGATTTAATCTTGAGAACGTCGACGTAGATAACGCTCAAACTCTTTTGCAATCATGTCACCAGATATCTCAGGGATATCAGCGGCATCTTTACTCTCTTCTAAATTTTTAATATATTCTGCAACATCGTTATCATCTTTAGCCAAGGCATTTATCTCGACCTCCCAGGCATCTGATGCCAGCGCAAGTTCATCTTGGGGTATTGAGATAGTAAGGAAATCTTCGAGGGCATGAATTAAGGCCAGCGATGCTTTGGGTGATGGAGCATTTGAGGCGTAATGGGGTACTGGGGCCCATAATGAGACGGCATCAATGCCGCGACGCTGACATCCATCATGAATGACGCCAAGGATTCCAGTTGAACCTTCGTAAGTTGATATCTCCACATCTAAGCGCGAGGCAAGCTTTGGATTAGCAGCAGTTATGTTCACTGTGATCGGTCTGCTGTGTGGGATATCGGCCAGTAGCGAACCCATTGTGAGAATCATTGAAACTTCACAATCATCGGCTAAATCTAAAAGCTCACGCGTGAAACTCTTCCATCGCATAGATGGCTCAACACCCTTGACAATCACGAGATCGTGATCAAGATGTGGAAGTACAAGACCGTAAACTTCAGTTGTTGGCCAGGTAATTTTTCGAGAATCACTCTCATCTGTGAATACTTGTGGGCGGTTAACTTGAAAATCATAGAAATCTTCAGGATCTACATCTGCGATCAACTGCGGAATAATCTCACTTGAATCATCGCGCCATGCTGCAATCAAATGATCGAGGGCGCCTGTCGCGGCCTCTCCAGCATCGTTCCAACCTGAAAAGGCCACCACCATCACTGGGTTTCGTAATGCCGGAATCTGATGTATCTCCACATCAACAAACCTTACGGTACCCTCCTGCAAGTGACGAACTCAAACAAGCGCGATTTTTTTGACGCCATTTTCTTTGATATGGATGGCCTCATGGTCGACTCTGAGCCATTGTGGCTTGAATCTGAATCAGAGATCACGGCCGGCTATGGATACCAATGGCAGGCCCAAGATCAAGTTGCATGTCTAGGTGGCCCACTCTCGCGCGTTGGTGAATATATGTCTGCCAGATGTCAGGGTTTTGAATCACCTGCCTATTTCACCCAAAAACTTATCGACCTCCAATGTGCAAAACTGCGGGGAAAAACTCCGCTGATGCCCGGGGCCATCGAACTTGTTCGTGAACTCCAGGCTAAGGGAATAGCTACTGGATTAGTTTCAGCTAGTCCGCGCAATATCGTTGATGCAGTCTTAGATAACTTGGGAGGAAGTCCATTTCCTTTCTCGATAAGTGCCGATGATGTTGTCAATACAAAGCCTCATCCAGATGCATATCTACTGGCGGCAAGAAAATCTGGCGCAGAGATATCGCACTCATTGGTCTTCGAGGATTCGCTGACTGGTGTAGCAGCGGCCCAAGCCAGTGGCGCTTGGCTTATAGCAGTTCCACATCTCGTAACCGTCCTTGAAAGTGCGCGAGTTCGCAGCATCAAGAGCTTGGAACAACTCTCTTTTGCTAAGTTACAGGAGCTATTCGTAGATTTTTCAACCGCGATTTAACGTAGGTGAGCGGGACAGATTGGTTTGAAGAAACACCAATCACACAACTTGCTGGGTTTTGGTGGCCAGTAATCTTTCTCAATTGAAATAAATATATCTTTGGCTGTGCGATGTAAAGATTTTTCAGCTGATTCGATATCGGACATTGTCGGATTACTTTTAATTAACTTGCCATCGCCCAAGTAGATTAACTGCAGCAAACGGGGGAGTACACCACTTGATTTCCAGTATAAGAGTGCGTACACACGCAGTTGAAAGAGAGCCTTATCCTCCCAACCTGATTTTGGCGCCCTTCCCGTTTTGTAGTCAACGATTCGAACCTCACCTGTAGGGGCAATATCTAAGCGATCGACATATCCATGGAGATAGACATTTTCTTCAAAATCATTCTCTAAATGCATCTCTCGATGGGTCGCCTCAAAACTTGAGGGTTGTTCGAGTGTAAAATACGTTGTAAGTAGCGCGGATGCGCGATCCAGCCACTCTTTCTCATTTGTGACCATTTCGGATAACTCAGGTTTTGCCTCAACCTGTGCCCGCCAACGAGATGGGAGTAGATCTATAGCGGTTTGAGGCGTGCGATCACTTGGCATACTTTCAAAGAGATCGTGCAAAACAGTATGCACAAGTGTTCCTCGCTCAGCATCTAGACTCGGCGGTTGCGGGAGTCGATCTATTGAACGGTATTTATAGAGTTGTGGGCAATTGGTGTAGTCATTGACACTGCTAGGTGAGAGCCTTAGACGGGAATCCATATTCACGTGTTGCAAGATACCCGTACTTCGTCGATTTTTTTCACCTAAGATACTCTCGTGTCGAATTTAGGGTACTTCGCAGCCGGTGATCGGATTCAATTAACCGACCCCAAAGGTAAGTTATACAGTTTTACAATCGTGCCTGGAAAAGAGTGGCATACCCACAAGGGTTGGATTACCCATGATGAGCTGATTGGTATGCCTGAAGGCTCCGTTGTTATGACCACGGCGGGATTAAAATTCACTGCATTTAAGCCTCTCTTAGCCGACTTCGTTTTAACGATGCCTCGCGGGGCCACGATCGTCTATCCAAAAGATGCCGCGATGATCGTTGGCTTAGCCGATATATATCCGGGGGCCCGAGTTTTAGAGGCTGGTGTTGGAAGTGGAGCGCTATCAATCTCACTTCTTCGCGCCTGTGGTGCTGATGGAAGCCTTCATTCAGTGGAGCGTCGAGCAGATTTTGCAGAGAATGCGCGCTCAAATGTTGAGAGCTACTTCGCTGGCTCACCATCAAACTGGCGCCTCACCGTTGGAGATTTACAGGATCAAGATGTAGTTGATAGTTATGACCGAGTTATTTTGGACATGCTCGCACCGTGGGAGTGTGTCGATTTAGCAGCGCGTGCACTTCGACCTGGCGGAGTATTCATGGCCTACGTGGCAACAACTACGCAGTTATCGGTAACGGCCGAGGCGATTAAAGCCGATGGCAGATTTACTGAGCCAGAGAGTTCAGAGACGATTGTGCGAGGCTGGCATCACGAAGGTCTTGCTGTGCGTCCGCAGCAGCGCATGATAGGTCACACGGGCTTTTTGATTCAAACAAGAAAGATGGCACAAGGAGTCGAAGTTCTTGCCAGACGTCGCAGACCAGCTAAAGGTGCCTACGGTGTCTCGGAAGATTGAGCGTTTAATTAATCTGACTATCGCACTACTTGCAACAAAGAGATATTTAACCAAAAGTGAAATCTTCAGATCTGTAGATGGTTATGAAGGTAGTGCCGAGACAAAAGAACGTATGTTTGAGCGCGATAAAGATGATTTGCGAAATCTTGGAGTTGTCATTGAAGTGGGAAGCTTTGATCCAGTATTTGAGGATGAGGCCGGATATCGAATTAAACCAGAGAGGTATTCCTTAGATCTTGGAGAGATTACTGGAGTTCAAATCGCTCTACTCTCACTCGCAGCCCAGGCTTGGCGAGGTGCAGCATTAGATGATGCTGCACATAGTGCTCTCACAAAATTACGATCAATAGGTGTCGAATCCGATCTCGATGGGGTGCCTGCGATCACGCCTCGATTAAACGCTGCTCACAGGGATTTCGTAGTGATTACCACAGCGATTTCAAAACGACAACGAATTTCATTTACTTATCTCGGAGCAAGCCTTGAGCGACAATCTCGAATCATCGAACCTTTTGCAATTGCAACGAAAAACTCTCATTGGTATGTTGCGGGCAACGATACGGAGAAATCGCAGGTTCGTACCTTTAGGTTAGATCGCATCGATGGCGAAATAACCTCTATGCCAGTCTCAGGCGGCTATCAGATTCCGGAGGGCTTCGATGTCTTTGAATCTTTATCCAATCTGCAAAGTGCCACAGTCGCCACTATTGATATCCGCAAAGGCAAGGCGCAGCTGCTCCGCAATACTGCCTTATCGATTGTTGATATGGGGGAGTGGGATCAGATCACAGTCGAATATTTCGATTCACAAACCCTCATTGACCTAGTTCTTTGGCATGGTGAAGATGTTGTAGTTAAAGCACCCATCGAACTTCGCAAAGATGTTATAACCAAACTCCACGAGATTGTTCGCTTGCATGCCTAAGGCGACGCAGACCCCGCTGGGACGTACAGCCAGGCTATTAGATCTTGTGCCCTACTTAGCCTCACATCAAGGGATAGAGCTTCTCACTCTGGCCAAAGAGTTCGATGTGAGTCAAAACCAGATGGTTGCAGATTTAACAACCCTCTGGATGTGTGGTCTTCCGGGCTACACACCGTTAGAGCTGATGGAGCTCTCCTTTGAGTCTGGTTTTGTAACGATACATAACGCCGAAACTCTTGCTCATCCTCGAACTCTCAGTGACGAAGAGTCGATCGCGCTCTTACTGGGACTTGATTTAGTTATTGAATCCTTACCCAATGATCGCAAAGATCTCAAAGAAATCGCTCTGGATTTAGTAGCCCGCCTTTCAGCGCGTAGTTCAGTTCCAGCCAAGTTAAGTGCGATACCTGTAACACCAGGATCATTACGAGCCACTATTCAAAGTGCACTCCAGACTAAGTCCGCACTAGAGATTGTTTATCATTCCTCGTATTCCGATATTTTATCGACCAGGGTTGTTACCCCCATAGAGTTGCGAGATGATAATGGATTTGAATACTTATGGGCGGCCTGCCAAAGCGCTCGAGCACGTCGAAGTTTTAGAGTTGACCGTATCCAATCGGTGGTACTGACTACCGTAGAAGAAATACCAACTGAGGTATTGCACAATAATCGCAAAATTGAATACACGATTCTTGCGCACTCCAGAGAACGTGAGGTAATGGAGAGATTTGCTCTCGAGCCAGATGCTCTGGGAGCTGCAATAGAGACCAGTTCTTATTCACGTGAGTGGATTAGGCGCTCCATCCTGGCATCCTCGGGCGGGGCTGAACTCGTTGCTCCGGGGGATATTCGCTCTGAAATCCAACGGGCGGCGCAGTCGATACTCGATCGTTATACATCACAGTGAGCGCACCTATCCATAAAGCCCGGCTCTGCGGTAACCTTGCCTTACGCTAATTCGTACTCATCTAAAAGGGAGTTTGCACCATGTTTCTCAAGGAGCCTAGCCACATTCTGATTCTTCTTATAGTGATTCTCGTCCTTTTTGGTGCCAAGCGCCTTCCAGACTCTGCTCGTTCACTCGGACGCTCCATGCGTATCTTTAAGAGTGAGATCAAGGAGATGGGAACAGATGAAAAGAAGTCTGAGGGCGACACTACTTCCGAGAAGTAGATAGTCATGGCGTCGATTTCAGACGCACGGATGCCACTGCTTCAACATCTTCGCGAACTACGCAAGAGGGGTTTCCGTGCCGCGATAGTTATCGTGCTTGCATCGGGCTTTGGGTGGTTTTTCTACAATGAAATAATTACACAGTTAGCCTTGCCTGTTTGCGATCTTAAAGCGGCTCAAAGCTCAGGTGCTACCCAGTGCGGCTCTCTATATATCAACGGAGTGCTAGGTCCTCTCAATCTACAAATCAAGGTAGCACTTCTTACAGGAGTAATCCTCTCGGCCCCTCTTTGGCTCTATCAACTATGGGCCTTTATTGCTCCGGGTCTGCATCGAAAAGAGAAGCGTAACTCCATACTCTTTATAGTTTCGGCGACACCATTTTTTGCTATGGGCGCAACCTTGGGATATCTAATTTTGCCTATTGCGATTAAAGTTCTATTTGGCTTTACACCAAACTCACTTTCAAACTTAGTTAAGTTTGATGATTATCTAGATTTTGTCCTGCGTATCATCTTGCTTTTTGGTCTTGCCTTTGAACTACCTGTATTTCTCGTGACATTTAATCTGATTGGATTTTTGCGAGGTGAGACAATTCTACGCCCATGGCGAATATGGATATTTTCAATAGTTCTCTTTACCGCCGCCTTCACACCAACTGCTGATCCCTTCACAATGGCGCTACTGGCTCTTCCGCTCTGTGGCTTTTACTTTATGGCCGGTGGAATCGCCACTCTTGTTGATAAACGTCGGGACAAGCGTTCAGCACAGATTCAGCCTGGAGCTTCACCTATCGAGGCTGCCACACCTATCCAGTGATAGGGCGATAAGGTCGCCTCATGTGGGCCTTAGTTATCAATCCAACTTCTGGGTCTGGCAAAGGCGCAACTATCGGCAAGCATGTTGCAGCCTTTCTCAGCGCACGAAATGTGGAGCACCAGATAATTTCAGGTAACTCGGCAATTTCAATGGCATCAAACCTTGCTCAATTCATCGGCAATTTTCCAAAGTGCAGCGGTGTAATCGCAGTTGGGGGAGATGGATTAGCCCACATCGTCCTCCAGAAAACTACTCCAGCCCAGATTCCTCTAGCAGTTATTCCAGCAGGTACAGGCAATGACTTTGTTCGTAGCCTTGGATGGTCACTTGAAGATTTAGATCCCTATCTGGAGGCAATCCTTTCAATACCGCCGACATCTATTGATCTGGGCTTAGTCAATGGTGAGTGGTTTGGAGCTGTCTTATCAACTGGATTTGATTCGATGGTTAATGAAAGGGCAAACACAATGTCATGGCCAAAAGGGCCAATGAAATACAACGCAGCTATTGCTATTGAGCTACCTCGATTCAAGCCGCGACACTATGAGATAACCCTGGATGATCGCACGATTTCAACTCAAGCGATGCTGATTGCAGTTGCAAATGGTCGAAGCTACGGAGGGGGGATGTTGGTCTGTCCCGATGCAGATATTTCCGACTCACTCTTTGATGTCATGGTCCTACATCCTGTCTCAAAGATTGAGTTTCTTAAAGTTTTTCCACGTGTCTTTAAGGGAACACATGTCACACACCCTGCCGTGGAGATCGTGCGAAGTACCTCTGTAAAAATTTCAGCTGATGCAGTTGCCTATGCCGATGGAGAGCGAATCGGCCCACTACCAATATCTGCGCAATGCATACCGAGGGCGATGCTGACATGGACTCTATGACTACACCTGCGGAGAAGTATGCAGCAGCAAAACTGCGCAGTGCTCACCCCATTACACAGGAGTTTCTGGCTACCTTTGATTTTGAATTTGATCCATTCCAAATCGCCGCCGTTCATGCAGTGGAGGAGGGAAATAGCGTTCTTGTAGCTGCGCCCACCGGTGCTGGAAAGACGGTAGTCGGAGAGTTCGCTGCCTATTTTGCCCTCTACTTAGGCAAGAAATGTTTCTATACAACTCCGATTAAGGCGCTTTCTAATCAGAAATACTTTGAGTTCGTGGCCAAATTTGGCGAGGATCGAGTCGGCCTGCTAACAGGGGATACAAGTATCAATAGCGAGGCCGATATCTTGGTCATGACGACCGAGGTACTGCGAAATATGTTGTATGCAGGCTCCTCGACTCTGACCAACTTGGGATATGTCGTAATGGATGAAGTGCATTACTTGGCCGATAAGTTTCGCGGGGCCGTGTGGGAGGAAGTCCTTATCCATTTGATGGAGAGCGTACAAGTCATCTCTCTTTCGGCAACAGTTTCTAATGCTGAGGAATTCGGTGAATGGCTTGGGGAAGTTCGTGGAAACACGACGGTGATAGTCAGTGAAATTAGACCGATTCCGCTCTACCAACATGTGCTTATCGGTAATCGTATGATGGATCTCTTTGAACGAGAGGGTGTGATTAATCCTGAAATCTTGAAGCGAGAGCGCGAGGCGATGCGCAAATCATCGATGGATAGACATCGTCGCGGGCGATACAGTGAACAAAAAGAGCGATTATCTCGCGCTGACATCATTGAAAAGCTTGCCGATGAGAATATGCTGCCAACTATAACCTTCATTTTTTCACGTGTTGGTTGCGACGCCGCTGTAAAACAATGTTTGGTCGCAGGGATTCGATTGACTTCACCGGATGAGCGCACTGAGATAAAGGCTACAGCCCTTAAATACACGGCCAATATCGCGGCAGAGGATTTAGAGGTCTTGGGCTTTAGTGATTGGTTGACCGCTCTAGAGCGCGGAATCGCAGCCCATCATGCGGGTTTATTGCCAAGCTTTAAGGGCGCCGTTGAAGATCTATTTCAACGCGGCTTAGTTAAGGCCGTTTTTGCGACAGAGACTCTTGCACTCGGAATTAATATGCCGGCACGCACCGTGGTCTTAGAAAAATTAGTTAAATTCAATGGTGAAGCACATGTTCCAATTACTCCGGGGGAGTACACACAATTAACAGGTCGAGCCGGTCGTCGGGGTATTGATATTGAGGGTAATGCAGTTATCCAATGGTCTCCAACCGTGGACTCTGCAGCTGCCGCCGGCCTGGCATCAACTCGTACATATCCGCTGCGTTCATCATTTGCACCCTCATATAACATGTCAATTAATCTCATCGCACAATTTGGCCGAGAACGTGCACGTCGATCTCTTGAATCATCCTTTGCGCAATTCCAAGCCGATCGTGCGGTAGTGGGTCTATCGCGACAGATACGAAAAAATGAAGGTGCGATTGAGGAGATACTGCTCAATGCCATCTGCCATCTCGGAGATTTCATTGACTACGCCAGTATCCGCCGTGAGATCAAAGAGGTTGAAGTACTCCTTAGCCGCCGGGATCAGAAGAAAACCTTTGATAATCGACAACGTGCTCGTTTAGAGAGTGATTTAGGTGATCTACGCAAATCTCTTCGTAACCACAGTTGTCATAGTTGCAATGAACGTGAAGATCATGCCCGCTTTGCCGAGCGAGCTGGCCGCCTCAACCGAGAGAATGAAGGTCTTCGTACACGTGTTGAAAGTCGTACGAATGTAATCGCTAAAACATTTGATCAAATCTGTCAGGTCCTTAACCACCTTAATTATATTGAGGGTGAAAAGCCGACGGAGCAAGGGAAAATCTTGACAAAGATCTATGCCGAATCCGACCTACTTCTCACCGAATCGATACGGTGTGGTCTCTTTGACGAACTTAATGCAGTTGAGCTTTTATCCATCGTTTCATGCATGATCTTTGAATCGCGTTCGGCTGAAAACTTAGCACCTAAAATGCCTAGTCCTAAAGTCTCATCGGCTCTAACAGAGGTGATCGCCATTTGGGCGCAGTTAGAGGAGATCGAAACACAGTACGGAGTCAAAACACAACGCGAACCAGATGCTGGCTTTTGTTGGATCGCATATAAGTGGGCCAGCGGAGGATCGTTACAGAGTGTTCTCAAAGGCAGTGATATGTCGGTGGGGGATTTCGTTCGCTCTACCAAGCAGTTAATTGATTTACTTAATCAGATCGCAGGTGCTAGTCAGAAACTTCGTCCAGTATGCAAAGATGCCGTTAAGCGGATCGATCGTGGAGTTGTTGCCTACCTCATGGGTGAAGTATGACGCTGATGCTTTTAGATAGCGCATCGCTCTGGTATCGCGCTTACTACGGAATGCCCGACACTTTGCTCGCCCCCGATGGAACTCCTATACATGCAGTTCGCGGCTTCATCGATATGAGTGCGCGATTGATCGGCATTTACAAACCTGATCGCCTTGTTGCATGTTTAGATGGAGATTGGCGTCCTACGTGGCGCGTCGAACTCTTTCCCGACTACAAGGCCAATCGCTTGGAGGAGGAGGGTGATGAAGAGGAGGAGCCCGAGACGCTCACCCCGCAGATTCCGATTCTTTTAGATCTCCTTGATCTCTTTGGTATTCCAGTTGTTGGAGTCGATGATTTTGAGGCCGATGATGTGATGGCCACATATGCCGAAGTTGAGAAGGGTCCGATTCGAATAGTCACCGGAGACCGTGATCTTTTCCAGATGGTTGATGATAAGCGAGATATTAAAGTTGTTTATCTGGCTAAAGGTGTATCGGCCCATGATTTAGTTGATCTGAAATATGTCTCTGATAAATATCAGATCCCGGGGGAGCGTTATGCCCTCTTTGCTATGTTTCGTGGTGATCCATCCGATGGATTACCTGGTGTGCGCGGTATCGGTGAAAAGGGAGCAGCTCTTATTGCTAGCAACTTCGCAAACGCTGATGAGGCCATTGCAGCAGCTCATGCTGGCCATGAATCCCTGAGCGCTTCGTTAGCCAAAAAAATTATCGCAGGAGTGGATTATTTAAAGATTGCACCAACCGTTGTTCAGGTAGCACGCAACGTTGCCCTGCCAAAGATCGATTTAACGATGCCTAAGGCTCCGTCAGATCTTTCGGCTATTTACCAATTTAAGGAGCGCTACGGTCTTGGTGCCAGCGTTGATCGTTTGATCAGTGCACTCGGTTGGTAAATTTTCTTCTAGCAATCTTCAGCGGCGTGCTCTTGAGCGGTGCCTTTGCTCCGTTATCGCTGTGGTGGCTAGCACCCATCGCTATAGGGTTTCACATCTTTTGCATCAAGCGATCAACTCGTCCTTTTCTTAACTCATTTCTATTCGCTCTTGTCTTTAATGCGATAGCACTGCACTGGACAAGTACTTTTGTAGGTGCAATTCCTTGGTCGATTCTTGCGATAGGACAGGCCGTTCTCTTTATGCCCCTTGGCTTTGCACATAAATACGGAATAGCCCTGTATCCAATTATCTTTCTGCTTCTTGAGCAGATTCGTGGCAGTTTCCCATTTGGTGGCTTTGGTTGGACGCGTGTTGCTTATTCGCAGGCCGATGCTCCTTATAGTTCTATAGCAGCGATTGGGGGAGCCGTTGGACTCAGTGCATTAGTTTTATGTATTTCATTAACGCTTTTTGCATTATTTAATGCACGATTACATCTCTTTCATCTATTCCCACTCATTCTTCTTCTAATTCCAATCCATACTAATAGCATCGGAACAGTCAAGGTGCTCATGGTGCAAGGTGATGTACCAGCGTTAGGGTTAGATTTTAATTCACGGGCAAAAGCCGTTTTTCTCAATCACGTGAATGAGACTAAAAAAGCATTAACTAAAGATAATAATGTCGACTTTATTCTCTGGCCAGAAAACGCTGTTGATGTGGATCCATTTACCAACAGTGATGTCGAGGCCACCCTCAACACTTTTAGTGCTCCTTTGATAATAGGTGCCGTAACCCGCCAAAAAGGAGATCTCCAGAATGTGTCGATACTTTGGACAAATAAAGTTAAAGAAACTTATGTAAAGCAGCATCTGACACCCTTTGGCGAGTACATTCCATTGCGCTCAATTGCATCGAAAATCTCACCCTTAGCTGCCTCTGTTGAGGATTTCACGCCGGGAAGTTCATCAAAGATATTTGCGATAGGTGTTGCAAAAATCGCACCGATTATCTGCTTCGAACTTATCGATGATTCTATTTTGAGCACCGCGGCACAAGCATCAAATCTCATAGTTGTTCAAACTAATAGTGCGACATTTGGATTCTCGCCAGAGAGCGCCCAGCAGTTAGAGATTTCACGGATCAGAGCTATTGAACATGGCAGAAATCTTCTCTCTGTATCTACTACAGGAATCTCTGCAGTTATTGATTCAACGGGTGAAATTACTGCCAGAACACAGATTCACGAACCGGCTCATATATTCGCAACGGTGCAGTTACTAGATAGCCAAAGCCCAAGGGATCGGGCCGGTCATTGGGCCACAGTGGCAGCCTTTATATGGCTATTCATAGTGGGTAGAACAGGTCGACGAATCACAACCTAACGCCGATAAGTTACATTATGTAAAGTAAGATTAAACAACCATATCCCCGCATCTACTGGCGAAATTATGAGCTGTAGGCCTCTATCGGTGCGCAGGAACAGACTAAGTTGCGATCTCCAAAGGCGCCATCGATACGCCCCACAGTTGGCCAGTATTTGCCTCTGGATCCAATTAATTCCCCGGGAATGAGCCCCGTAATCGTTGCTGGAAAGGCTCCAGCCTCACGGGAGTAACTCCGATCCCAATTACTTGCAGCAATTGCCCCTATCGTGTGTGGCGCATTGCGTAGTGGAGATCCATCAATACTCTGCTTGCCATCGATAATCTCCTGGATCTCAGAGCGGATACCGATCATCGCATCGATAAAACGATTCATCTCAAGAATATCTTCAGATTCAGTAGGTTCAATCATCAAAGTTCCAGCTACCGGGAAAGACATCGTGGGTGCGTGGAATCCATAGTCCATCAACCTCTTTGCAATGTCATCGACGCTTACACCTGAAATCTTTGTTATCTCACGAATATCGAGAATGCATTCATGGGCAACTAAACCTTTAGCGCCAGTGTAGAGAATTGGATATGAAGCCTTTAGACGTGCAGCCATGTAGTTTGCATTCAATATTGCAACTTCAGTGGCATGTGTTAGCCCTTCTCCCCCCATGAGACGGATGTAGGCCCAAGAAATCGGCAAGATACTTGCAGAGCCAAAGGGCGCAGCCGATATCGGTCCAGAACCACTGGCAGGTCCTGCAAGTGGATCTAGCGGGTGATTCGGAAGAAATGGCGCCAGGTGCGCCTTAGCGATTACTGGTCCAACTCCTGGTCCCCCACCACCATGAGGAATACAGAAAGTTTTATGGAGATTGAGGTGCGAAACATCTGCGCCAAATTTTCCAGGTTGGGCAGTACCAACTAAGGCATTTAGATTCGCGCCATCTACATAAACCTGCCCGCCTGCCTCATGAATCATCGCGCAGATTTGCGAGATTGCCGATTCAAATACTCCATGTGTAGATGGATAGGTGACCATCAGCGCGGCAAGTGCATCGGCATGTAAGGCGATCTTTAGCTCTAAATCTCCAAGGCTGACGTTTCCCTCATCATCGCAGTTCACGACAACCACTGACATTCCTGCCATCACGGCGCTAGCAGCATTTGTTCCGTGGGCACTGGATGGAATAAGGCAGATATTGCGCGAGAAGTCACCCCGTGAATCGTGGTAATTGCGAATCGCCAATAAACCAGCGAACTCACCTTGGCTGCCAGCATTTGGCTGCAGCGATACTGCGTCATAGCCCGTTATCTCAATCAACCATTGTGAGAGTTGGTCAATCAGTAAACGCAAACCCTTTGACTGATCGGCCGGTACAAATGGATGCAATGAGGAGAACTCAGGCCAGGTGACCGCCTCCATCTCAGTTGCAGCATTTAACTTCATTGTGCATGAGCCAAGAGGAATCATGGTGCGATCAAGGGCCAGATCACGATCGGCCAAGGTGCGTAGATAACGCATCATTGAGGTTTCAGATCTATACGTATTGAAAACAGGATGCGTCAGATAGCTCGAAGTTCGCGCGAATGCCGGTGTGATCGCATCTGCTTTCGTATCAGATAAGCCCAAAATTCCGAGAACTTCATTGAAGGAGTCATCGGTCGTGGTCTCATCGAACGAAATTCGAATCTGTGTATCTGAGATGCGACCGAAGTTAATTTTTTTGGAGAGTGCAAGCTTATGAATGCCTTGCGCATCAGCGACATCTATTGTTACCGTATCGAAGATATTTTGATTACGTGAGGCAGAAGCCTTGTGCAGGCGCGATGCATAACCATGTACTCGCTCTGCAATTTCACGTAGGCCAACTGGTCCGTGCCACATCGCGTAGAAGGCGCTCATATTTGCAAGCAAAACTTGGGCGGTACAGATATTGCTAGTCGCTTTATCGCGGCGAATATGTTGTTCGCGAGTTTGCAAAGCCAATCGAAAAGCGGGATTGCCGTGAGAGTCCACACTCTGCCCAACCAATCGACCAGGAAGGGATCTCTCTAAACCAGCACGCACTGCGATAAACCCAGCGTGTGGTCCACCAAATCCCATCGGCACTCCAAAGCGCTGAGCAGAACCAACTGCAATGTCAGCGCCCCACTCCCCTGGTGCTTTAATGAGAGTCAAAGCTAAGAGATCGGTGGCCGCTATCACCAGCGCTCCCTTTGAGTGCGCATACTCAGTAACTTTTGCGTAATCACAAATCTCACCAGTCGTATCTGGGTATTGCAGCAGTAATCCAAAAAACTCTTGATCGAAACCATCACGGGCTACATGGCCCGCATCGACTTCAATAACCTTAATCCCGAGCGGCTTAGCGCGAGTCTGTACCACTGCCTTTGTTTGCGGGTGCAGATGTTCTTCGATGAGAAAGACTGCATCATCACTGGCTTTAGAAGTACGGCGCGCAAGGGTCATAGCCTCTGCTGCTGCAGTTCCTTCATCTAGCATCGATGCATTTGATAGAGAGAGCGCCGTCATGTCACAGATGACAGTTTGGAAAGCAAAGATTGCTTCAAGGCGACCTTGTGAAATCTCCGGTTGGTATGGCGTGTAGGCGGTGTACCACGCTGGGTTTTCTAAAACATTGCGCTTAATTACAGGTGGTGTAATCGTTCCGTAGTAACCGCCACCAATGAGCGATGTAAAGACTTGATTCTGTGAAGCGATCTCGCGCAGTTCGGCGATTACGGCTACTTCACTCTTTGCTGAATCTAAAACCTGTGAAAGTTTCTTAGCGATGTGAATATTTGCAGGGATTACATCACTTATGAAAGCTTCGATATCTTGGTAACCCAGCAGGTGCAACATTTCTGACTCGTCGGAGGAAGATGGACCAATATGGCGCTTTGCAAAGCGCTCACCGTTGTACGTCATCACCGCTCCCCTGCTTGGTTTTGGTAGAGGAAGAGTATTAGGTTTAAGCGCCTTTGCTCTTGCGACGTAGGGAGAGCTCATCGTTATCTTGGCCACTAATTAACTGGCCATTAATCTCGCCCTGTAGTGTTAATAGTGAACCCTCGACTTCGTGCCAGACTTTGCCCACCGCGATACCAAAGACTCCTTGGCCACCAGCTAGTAAATCGATAATCTCATCCGAACTCGTACACTCATAGATAGAGGCACCATCACTCATCAAGGTAATGCGCTCTAAGTCGGTGACTCCCCTGCCGCGAAGGTGATCAACGGCGGTACGGATATTTTGTAGCGATACTCCGGCATCCAATAAACGTTTAACGATCTTTAAGACTAAAATATCGCGAAATCCATATAGGCGCTGTGTTCCAGAGCCACTGGCGGTACGGATACTTGGCTCTACTAAGGATGTACGTGCCCAATAATCTAGCTGGCGATATGTGATTCCAGCTGCCGAACATGCAGTAGCGCCGCGGTAGCCGATCTCTAAATCATGGGAAGTCACGTGGTGCTCGATTCTCTTGGGGAGTGCTGATAAATCTAAAGCAGTCAGGCCTCTCTTTCAATAACCGACACGGTCCAAACCTCTAGTAGAGATTGAGAGTTTTACGCCTATCCTGCAAAGTCCTCGGGGTTAATCTCATCTAGAAAGGCTCTAAAGCGCTCAACCTCTTGGTTCTCGGCCCCGCCCTCCTGGGCTGGAATCTCAATCCCGGCATCATCGAGTAGCTCAGAGCTAGCCAAAATATTGCTATGGGTGCGAAGTGCCAGAGCTATCGCATCAGAGGGTCTTGCCGAGATCGTCATTGGCGTTGATTCTCCAGTGCGGATAATGAGATTGGCGTAGAAAACCCCATCCCTCATCTCTGTCAGATGCACAGCTGTGAGCGTTGCATCAAGGCTCTCTACGAGCTCACGCATTAAGTCATGGGTTAGCGGACGAGGTGGCTGGACGCCCTGCTGAGCAAAGGCGATTGCACTGGCCTCACTTGCACCGACCCAAATCGGTAAAAACCGAGAGCCATCAATCTCTTTCAATAAAAGGATTGGTTGGTTAGAGGGCATCTCAACGCGAACGCCTATAACCTCCATGCCGATAAACATTGTTTAAGGGCGAAGACGGTGAAGTCCGCCACGGACAAGGGCGGCGTGTAAACGAATCGAGAGCGAGGCGATCTCTTTCTGAACCTCTTCTGCGCGAGCTTTGGACTCTGTCGATTTTTGACGAAGCAAGGGAGTAATAACCTGTTCGATTAAACCGATCTCGCGATCGGCCGCTGATTTAAATGAGCGAAGGTGGCGCGATTGAATTCCAAAGCTTGCCATCTCGGTAACGGCCTTTGCAATCGCCAAGGCATCTGCATCGTAATGGCGACCACGGGGTGCAATGAGGCCATAACTCTCAATCTCAACGAGCTGATCATCGCTAAGGCCAGAGTTCTTTAAAAGTTCATCGCGGGATAAGCGCATCTCGCTGTTTTCGGCAAAGGCTCCAGGGCTCATCTGACCATCTACGGTGGCAAGTGAGATCGCTGGATATGCAACTCCCCCAACTGCTGCAGGCTGTAAGCCTCTATCCATTGCATCGAGATTATCTTTAATAACCTTCAGCGGTAGATATTGATCACGCTGTGCAAGTAGTACATATCGCAGACGCTCTAGATCTGAGCTCGTGAATTTACGATAGCCCGACGGCGTTCTCTGCGGCTCAATCAAACCCTCTGACTCTAAGAAGCGAATCTTCGAGATTGTGATATCTGAGAAATCGCCACGTAAACGGTTGAGAACCTCACCGATACTTAAGTAGGCACGCGCTGGAACTGCCATTAGAACTCCCCTGTTAAAAATCGCATCGACTATTTAGCCTTACCGTGATCACATACAAAAAGTAAATGGAACTTACCGATCTGTATCGCATCACCTGTTTTCAAAACAATTTCACTCACTGATTCATTGTTGACATAGGTTCCGTTGAGAGATCCACAGTCACGCAGAACAAACGCTGTACCTTTTTTTTCAACAACTGCATGAGCTCTAGAAACAGTTACATCATCTAGAAAAACCCCACTCGATGCAGATCGCCCAACCGTTGCTCCCTCATCAGTGATGAGAAATCTTGCGCCTTTACTCTCTCCCCGGTTGATAAGAAACATCGCCTTCTCTCCGCCAGATGATTGAATCTTGGCGATAACCAGACGATCCTGCTCTGAGAGAGATGCTATGTACTCATCGAGAACTCCAGCAGGGGAAGTGCTGTGCTCTCTCGATGAGAGATGAAGGGTGCTAGTGAGTTCGCTTTTGGAGTGATCCACGTGGCCCCCTCTACTCTCAACCTTAGGCTGAGATTAAAGGCAGCAGAGGTTTTGGTCAAGCCGAAATGGCAGCGTATTCTCCAGCGGTTAAAAGCTCGGTTGGTGGAGTGGTTATATCGATTTTAATAAGCCACCCAGCGCCATATGGATCGGAGTTGATTAACTCTGGAGCACTTGATAGCGACTCATTTATCGCACTCACGACTCCTGTGACCGGTGCAAAAATCTCAGAAACCGATTTTGTTGATTCAACCTCACCGCAGACTGTTCCGGCGGTAACACTTTCCCCGATCTTTGGCAGCTGTACATAGACGATGTCACCAAGGGCCGACTGAGCATAATCAGTTATACCCATCATGTAGGTACTGGCATCTGCCAATACCCATTCATGCTCTTTTGTGTACTGCAGATTCTCAGGAGTTGATGACATGTCCGCCTCTTATCTGTGAAATAGCTTCGCGTGAATAACTAAGACCTGTAGAAATGTAGAGGGCAACGCCCCAGATTGCAAAACTCCACCCCAGCACAAATGCGATGGAGCCAAGGGCGCTATCCATTGATGCAAGAAGTAGAAATGGAAAGGCATACATCAAATTAAAGGTTGCAGCTTTGCCCAAGTAGGTCACCTTTAGCGTCCCATGGCCGCGACGTTTGAGCTCGATAGTCAGTAGAGCCAGTACAAGATCTCGAAGAATTATCGCAGCGATTAGCCAGATAGGAACAACATGACGTATGAGAAATACGATCAAGATCGCCAGAATATAGAGGCGATCGATCGCTGGATCTGCAATCTCACCAAAGCGTGAAGTCTGGCCCCAGGCCCGTGCCAACTTTCCATCGAAGTAATCGGTAGCTCCCCCCACTGCAAGAACAGCGATCGCCCATGCATCGGCGTGAAGTATCAAGGTGAGGTATATAAATAGTGGAATTCCGCAGAAACGTAAAAAAGTAAGAGCATTAGGGATGGTAAGCATGGAGCTATTCATATTTTAGTCGCGCTCTTTTACTCGGATTGCGACTTGAACAGGCGTTCCAGGAAAGCCAAACTCTTCGCGCAGACGCCGCTCAATAAAGCGACGGTAGGAGGCTTCGATCCAACCACTTGAAAAGACCACAAACTTGGGAGGGGCGATTCCTGCCTGGGTGGCGTAATAGATCTTGGGCTGCTTGCCGCCACGTACCGGTGGTGGGGTCGCACCGATCAGCGCTCCGAGGAATGAGTTGAGTTTGGCAGTTGGGACACGTCGCTCCCAGCTATCCAAGGCGGTGCGAATCGCTGGAGCTAAACGATCCCGGTGCCAACCTGTCTTTGCCGCAACATTGACGCGCTGTGCCCATTCAACTTGATCTAAGTGTCTATCTATTTCGCGATCCAGTTGATCACGTCGATCTTCATCAACTAAATCCCATTTGTTCATCACAATGACCATTGCTTTTCCTGCCTCTTCCACCATGGTGATGACACGTAGATCTTGTTCAGTGATTGGCTCAGATGCATCTAAAACTACGACAGCTACTTCACAGCGCTCTAATGCACTTTGAGTACGCAGGGATGCGTAGTAATCAGTACCTGATGCTTGATTAGCACGTTTCTTTAATCCTGCAGTGTCGATAAATCGCCAGGTCGACCCTGCAAATTCAATTAACTCATCAACTGGATCTCGAGTGGTACCCGCAACATCATCAACGATTGAACGATTCTCTCCAGCTAGGGCATTGAGCAGAGAAGACTTACCTACATTTGGACGACCGACTAAAGCAATCTTGCGATAGCCATCTTGAGTTTGGGCTCCTCCAATTTCAGGAAGCTCTGTAACTATGTGATCGAGTAGATCACCACTTCCACGGCCGTGTAAAGCTGAAACGAAATATGGTTCGCCAAGTCCAAGACTCCATAATCCATGAGCTTCAGACTCTTCGCGCTCACCATCAACTTTATTTCCAATAAGTATTAGTGGCTTCTTTGCCTTGCGCAGTCGTTGAACGAGAATGTCATCCTCATCTAAGGCACCTACTTGGGCATCAACAACGAAGGCTAAAACATCGGCTTCTTCCATTGCTATTTCTGCTCCAGCACTTACTTGAATTGAAATTCCATCGGGCTTTGCTTCCCACCCGCCTGTATCCATAACTATAAAGCGACGACCGCCCCATTCGCATTCGTACTGCACGCGATCACGAGTTACACCAGGAGTATCTTCAACAATCGCCTCTCGCCTACCGATAAAGCGGTTAATTAACGTTGATTTACCAACATTTGGGCGACCCAGTATTGCAACAATAGGTAGGCCAAGGAGTGAACGCTCGCGCAGCAGTTCCCAGATTCGTTCAATAGTTTCATCTAAATCTAAATATGTTGAGTCCACTTCTACGGCATCGATAGCCATTGCAAGTGGAGAAACTTCGCGTGAGGAATCAATAGCATCGCGCGTATCCAAAGATGCACGGACATCGATAGTTTTATCTTCAGTTTCATTCTCACGACGCACTGCGCGCGCATCTAAGTCAGCTGTCAAATAAATCTTTAAAGCAGCATCTGGTGCTACAACTGTGGAAATATCCCGGCCCTCGACCACGATACCTTTTTCGGCGCGATCAATAATCAAACGTTGAATGCTCAGGAGTTCATGTCGAATTGCGGGCATGGCACTGATGCGACTGACATTCTCAGTTACTGATGCGCCACGTATTGCATGCGAAATCTGAGTATCTCCTGCAAAAATATTAGGATCATGAGGATCAGAGACAAAACGGATAGGCATGGATTTCATAGCAGAGATAATTTCTTGCGCAGTTTCTGACTTACTTTCTAGTGCAATCCACGTTACTGCTCGATACAAAGCTCCAGTATCTAAATAATTCCAACCTGCGCGAATCGCGATTGCTCGCGATGTGCTTGATTTACCTGCACCACTGGGGCCATCTATTGCTACGACTATGCCCATGTGATGAGCCTACTTCTAATTAAGAATCGGATGAACATTCCATCCGATCGCAGATAAATGATCCGACAATAACTGCGCATCCGCTGATGAGAGCGCCAACGTTATGAGTGCGCTTAACTGACCTGGTGAGTGCTCGATAGTTAAATCTTCAACGTTCACAGAGATAGATTTACACTCATTAAAGATTGCAGCTAGCTGGCCAGGTTTGTCATCGATTACAATTGGAAGATAGGCGTAGGCGCGAGCTTTGCCTCCATGTTTACCCGGAATACGCGCTCTACCTACGCCTCCGCGATCAATGAACTGCGCAATGGCCGCTTTGTCATCAAGCTTTGCTATGAGCTCACCTAAGGCCTCATGCATTTTCTTTGCAAGCGGGGCGATTTCGGTCCTATTGGAGTAAATAATCTCACTCCAGAGCGCCGGGTCAGAGGCGGCAATCCTGGTCGTATCGCGAACCCCAGCTCCTGCAAGTTCTAACCAGTTGCTGGGAGTTGAGTTCAGGCTCTGAGCTAAGAGGCTGGCCGTTATCTGAGGAAGATGAGAGATAGCTGCCACAGCGCGATCATGTTCATCGGCTGGTAGTTCAATCACGCTTGCTCCAAGTAGTTCAATAAGCTCGGTAACAAGGGCGATGCTCTCCTTCGAGCAGGTGGCATCGGGAGTAATCACCCAACTTCGCGTCGCAAAGAGATCGCCCCTAGCGGCCGCGGCTCCCCCTATCTCACGACCTGCCATGGGATGAGTAGGAACGAAGCGCTCTAATGAGAGTGATGATGCTTTAACATAGAGTAAAGGTTCACTTTTTACACTACCAACATCCATAAACGTCGAGTTTGGGTTTAATGCAAACTCGGACTCTATGACCTGGGGTATGGCATGTGAAGGCAGAGCAAATATTACCAACTCAGGAGAAGGGGTTTTCTCTCGACCAGTCAGATCATTGGCTAAGCGCTCTGCCGCCGGATCACTATCGACCATCTGACAACGAATGCCATGAGCGCATAGGCCTAGGGCGATCGATGTTCCTATGAGCCCTGATCCAACGATGCGTACCTGGGTGAGCATTATTGAGCGATATCCCGGCGCAGGGATTGAGCGCCATGGAGATAGATATGTGAGGCCTCAACTGCGCTGTTTTGGCAGTGCACCATCACGCGAATCACCTTATCGAGGGCTCCTGGAACATCTACCTCTACAGCCCCAATCAGTGGCACTGCTTCAAAGCCGATCTCACGACAGGCAGCTGCTGGGAAAGCGGCCGTTAGATCTGGGGTAGATGTAAAGAAAACGGAGATAACCTGATCGGGCGTTAAAGAGTTAGAGCTCATAATCGCACTCATGAGCTCTTTGACGCCTTCGCCGATAGCCTCTGGCGTATTTGAGCGCACCTGTATCGCTCCGCGTATAGCTCTAATAACCATGGGATAAGGGTACCTTTCCTACCCATTTTTCGTGGGCAATTGAAACTCTGCTAAGAGTTTTGTTTATATATCGATTAAACCTTTTTACTACTTTTCATTTGACCCCTTACTTAAATCCCTTTCGAACCACCAACAATTAAATTATCGACTTATCGGTAGTTAATAGGGCTTCTGTGCGTAATGATTATCGATAAATATACTTTATCAATTTTAATATCGATAAACCGTTATATAGATATAAGATGAAATATCGATTTACCGTAAAGCCGTTAAATCCCTAAAACGTTACGTAGATTTGTTAATTCCCCGCTATTGAGATCTCGCCAGCGCCCTTCAGGCGTATCTCCCAGAGAGATAGGTCCGAACTTCGTACGTATCAATCGCAGAACATCGACCTCAACGGCCTCCATCAAACGACGGATTATGTGATACCTGCCCTCGTGGATCGTGACCTCAATCCAGGTAGATGAAAGCTCCTTAAAACTTAAAACTCTACCCATACCATCTTCGAGCTCAACGCCCTTGAGAAGAGCTTTATCAACTCCGGATGGGAGTTTTCCATCGTATTCAATAATGTATGTCTTCTCCAGACCAAAAGATGGGTGCGTAGCTCTAAAAGTTAAATCGCCATCATTTGTCAGAAGAATGAGGCCCTCTGAGTCCTTATCTAAGCGGCCGACATGGAATAATCTCTCCCTGCGCAGGTCGATAAAATCACTCAGTGAGGGACGGCCATCAGGGTCGTACATGGTAGACAAAACACCCTTAGGTTTATGAAGTGCAAGATAACTCTTAGTCAAAAAACGCTTTATTGTCTCACCATCAACTGCCACTTGAGTCTTATCTGGGTCGAATTTGGCGCCCATCTCACGAATCGCGAGACCATCGACCGTGACACGGCCGGAGGCTATGAGTTCATCTGCACCGCGACGACTTGTGATGCCAGCATCTGCGATGATCTTATTAAGGCGCATATCGCCCATGGCTGTCTCCCGACTGTCAAGGAGAGTCTAGCCGAAGCCTTACTCGGTAAGCGAATCCAAAATATCATCCAGGCCATCGAGATTGGGTAGATACGGGGCTAGAGCTGGTAGATCCTCAAGTGAGTTCAGCCCTAACCTCTCTAAAAAGTAGCTCGTTGTCATATACAAAATCGCTCCGGTCTCGTGCTCAAGGCCCGACTCCTCAACCAGGCCACGGGTAATAAGCGTCTTCATAACCGCCTCTACGTTCACCCCGCGGATAGCAGAGACCCGTGCCCGGGAAACGGGTTGGCGGTAGGCCACTACTGAGAGTGTTTCAAGGGCGGCCTGGGTAAGGCGCGACTGCTGACCATCGAGAACAAACTTCTCCACAACGCTAGAGAGATCGGGGTGGCTATAGAAGCGCCATCCCCCAGCGATCTTCTTGAGGGCGAAGCCTCGATCCTCATAACTACTGGCTAATCTAGCCAGGGCGGCATCGATCTCATCGACGGTACGCTCCAAAACCTGGGCCAGGGTTATCTCCGTAACCGGCTCATCAACGACCATTAAAATCGCCTCAATTGAACGTTCAACCTCTACATTAGACATTATCGCTACTTTCCTCTATCTGATCTTCAAGGATTACTGGAATATCGAACTCATCACTGACCTCAACCTCGCCATCGAGTGAGCCCGTCCATGAAATTTGAAGCTCCCCCAGGGCAATCACCTGATTAAAGCGTAGAACACCTTGGCGGTAGAGATCGAGCAGAGCTAGAAAACGAGCAACGATTACTAGGGTCGTATCGGCATCGGCTATGAGGTTTCTAAAAGAGAGGGAGGTTGACCTACGTAGAGCCTCTACAACGCGCTTAGACTCCTCCATAACGCTTACAAGGGGTAGATGCAGATGCTCAACACTGACCACCGGAGAGCTTTTGGGGGTCAAAACACGCTCAGCGATTGCTGCAAATCGCGCTGGTCCCACACCTATCAGGACCTCGGGAAGTAGGGCGCTCAGAGCTGCCTCTAAGGCGACCACACGGGCAAAGGATTTATCAGATAGTGCTATCCGATCGGCAAAGGTCGCGGCGATCTCCTTGAAGGCGCGATACTGTAAAAGACGGGCAAAAAGGATATCTCTGGCCTCAAGAAGGGCTAGATCCTCCTCATCATCGACCTCACCACTCGGAAGAAGGCGCGCCGCTTTCAAATCCAAGAGCGTAGCCGCCACCACTAAGAACTCGGTAGCTTGATCCAGACGCCATCCCTGCCCGCTCTGTTCGAGGGAGCGTATAAATGAGATGAACTCATCGGTGACAAGACTCAGAGATATCTCAGTGATATCCATCTTGTGGCGTGATATGAGTTGCAGCAGAAGATCAAAGGGGCCATCGAAGTTTTCGAGGTGGACTGAGAAGGCGCCGCTACTAGCGGCGTTAACATCCCTAGACTCCTCCATCGATAAATCCATGAGCGCACCCTACTTCACAGTTGCCTGCAATCTGTGTAACGCGTAGGCTCCCACGCATATCTAGAAAGAGGTTTGACGTTTGAGCGCTAAATCGACAATTCGGGAAGAGATATCCACTACTTCCACACTCCTTGGCAAGAAGGCTCAAAGCTTTCCCGTCCCGGCAGCAATTACCGATCACGGCAACGCCAAAGTCGTTGCGATATTTAATCAAAAGGGCGGCGTAGGTAAGACGACTACGACGATCAACTTAGGCGCATCCCTTGCAGAGTTTGGCCGTCGTGTACTTCTGGTTGACTTCGACCCACAGGGTGGCTTATCTCTTGGCCTTGGCGTTAACGCCCACGCACTGCCTCTTGAGCAGACTGTCTACTACGCCTTGATGACACCTACTGCATCGGTTGAAACGATTATCTTAAAATCTCTTGTTCCGGGATTAGATTTTCTTCCCGCTAACCGCGATTTAGGAACTGCGGAAACGACCTTGGGCGCTGAAATCGGTGGTCAGCAGTATTTAAAACGTGCGCTTACATCACTTCGTGATTACTACGATGTTATTTTGATCGACTGCCAGCCAACTATGGGCCAGTTAACTATCAACGCACTCGTTGCAGCCGATGAGGTTATTGTTCCGTTGCAGTGTGAGTACTTTGCTCTGCATGGATTCATTGAGTTAAAAGGCAATTTAGATAAGGTAAAGAATTTTCTTAATCCAAAACTAAAGTTAATCGGCATTTTAGCAACTATGTACGATAAGAAGACCTCTCACAACCGTCAGGTACTAGAGCGCATACTCGAACAGTTCCCTGCCGATGTCTTTGAAACTATTATCGCAAAAACTATTCGTTTTCCTGAAACCACCGTTGTCGGTGAACCGATTACAACCTATGCCTCATCATCTGATGGCGCAGCCTCATACCGTCGTTTAGCCCGTGAACTTATCGCCCGAGGAGGCGCCCAATGACCCGCAGAGCCAATCTTCCAGGTGCCGATGAACTATTTCGCTCGACTGCGCCCGCACTTACTTCAGTACCAGCGGCCCAAGATGCCATAGCACCACTTGTGCCTCCATCGATTGCAACACCTAAAGCGCCATCGGTTAAGAAGGGTGTGCGCTCGATTGCGCGTCGCCGAGTCAGAACAGTTGATCACTCTCCATCGGGACGCGAACGCCACGATGAAAAAATCACTGTCTACTTATCTCCCGATGAGTTATTTGATTTAGATCAAGCACGTTTGTTACTTCGTGGTGATTTAGGATTAGCTGCCGATCGTGGACGCATCGTGCGCGAATCTATTGCCGTCATCATCGCCGACCTTGAAGCAAAGGGTGATCAAAGTATTTTAGCGCGTCGATTACGCGGTCTTTAAAATATCACTTTTTTAAGCTCGTGGATGGGCAGTTGCATAACTCTCACGGACTTTATCTATCGTAATTAACGTATAAATCTGGGTAGTCGTAACCGATGCGTGTCCAAGCAGTTCTTGAACAACGCGTATATCTGCTCCTCCATCTAAAAGATGTGTTGCATATGAGTGTCGAAAGACATGGGGAGATACCTTTTCACTGATTCCTGTGGCCTGTGCGGCCTTTAGAACGATATTCCATGCACTCTGTCGCGTAAGACGTCCTCCCCTAGTGTTGAGAAATAGCGCTACATCCTTTGATGAGTTTTTTGCCGCAAGGGATGGACGTATCCGAACAACGTAATCATCGATGGCTTTTGTGGCAAAAGAACCTAAAGGCACGATTCGCTCCTTTGCTCCTTTACCACGCAGCTTTATAGTTGTAATCACTCCATCTTCGCTATCAACAGTTGCTATATCTGCGATGTTGATCCCAATCAACTCGCTGACTCGTGCGCCACTGCTATAGAGAAGTTCTAGTAAGGCGCGATCCCTCAGTGTTATTGGCTCGCCCTCATGATAGGCGGCATCTATCAAAGCGATAACCTGGTCTATCTCTAAAGCTTTGGGTAATCGCCGATTAGATTTTCCACTCACTATCTCAAGTGTTGGATTTGCTAATCCCTTCTCAACAATTACATGCTTAAAAAACATACGCAATGTGGATTGCACTCTATTGAGAGAGGTTGGTGAGAGTCGCAGTTTTCTTAAGCTGATTTCAAAATCTGCGACCACTTTAGAATCAATACTCTCAACTGGCGTATCAGAGACAAATGCCGAGAATTTTGCTAGATCTCGACGATATGCTGCAACGGTGTTGAGCGATAAGCCTCGTTCAATCGCACAGTAGTTAAGAAAAGATTGTGCGAGTGAGTCAAAATGTAACGTGCTCATATCCATGCGCCTCAGCAACAGCTGCGTAATAGATCTTGCCGTTATTGACATTCAATCCCTTCGCAAGGTTCTTATCCTTAGCAAAGGCCTCTTTCCAGCCATAGTGTGCAATGGAAAGTGCATAGGGAAGTGTTGCGTTAGTGAGGGCATATGTAGAAGTGACCGGCACTGCACCTGGCATGTTTGCGACACAGTAAAAAACAGAGTTGTGCACCATATATGTAGGTTCGGCATGTGTTGTTGGGCGGCTATCTTCAAAGCAACCACCTTGATCAATTGCGATGTCGACTAGGACTGACCCGTTCTTCATCGATTTGACCAACGCATTTGATACTAATTGAGGGGCCTTAGCGCCATGGATTAGTACTGCTCCAATTACTAGATCTGCCATACGCACTTCTCGCTCAATGGCATGGGCAGATGCAACGAGAGTCTTAATGCGCCCACCATAAATAGTGTCGATGTAGGCAAGACGATTAATAGATCGATCAATCACCGTAACATCAGCGCCCATTCCGATAGCAATGACGGCTGCGTTAAGGCCTGAAACTCCCCCGCCAATAACAACAACACGGCCCGGTGAAACTCCTGGAACTCCCCCAAGTAAAACGCCTCTTCCGCCATTGGGGCGTTGCAAAGCTGTTGCACCAACCTGAGTTGCTAGACGTCCTGCAACTTCGCTCATTGGAGCCAGTAAGGGAAGTGAACCATTTACTTCAACGGTCTCATATGCAATCGCTGTTGTTCCAGATGCAATGAGAGCATCGGTGCAAGGCTTAGATGCAGCAAGATGTAGATAGGTAAAAATCGTCTGTTCGCGACGCATCTTTGGATACTCAACCGCGATCGGCTCTTTGACTTTAAGAATGAGTTCGGCACTGCTCCATACTGCATCGGCATCTGTAACTATTTTTGCTCCAGCTGCAATGAAATCTTCATTGGTCAAAGATGAACCAACTCCGGCACCATCTTCGATTATTACGCTATGTCCTGCGGCGACAAACTCGCTCACGCCCTCGGGTGTTATCGCAACTCGCGATTCGTGAACCTTAATCTCTTTAGGAACTCCAACAATCATGTGAGCATCAACCTTTCGCTGCTACTGCCGCTGCGATTAATCCAACAAAGAGTGGATGAGGGCGAGTCGGACGAGATCGAAGCTCTGGATGAGCTTGCGTACCTATGTAGTAAGGATGCACCTCTTGAGGCAGTTCTACAAACTCAACTAAGTTGCGCTCCTTAAAGAAGCCAGAAAATACAAGGCCTGCCGATGAGATCGCATCACGATAGGTGTTGTTGACCTCATATCGATGGCGGTGGCGCTCTGATATCTGTAGCGATGAATAAACCTTTGCAACCAATGAGCCTTCGGTTAAATCGGCCGTATAGAGACCCAGTCGCATTGTGCCGCCCATATCCTCTTTACCGGCAACGACATCTTTCTGATCCTCCATCGTTGCAATAACTGGAGTACCTGTATCTGAAAACTCCGCCGAAATTGCATCTTTAATACCAGCTAAGTTTCGTGCCGCCTCTATAACCATGCATTGGAGACCTAAACACAGACCTAACGTAGGAATCCTATTTTCACGTGCATAGGTAAGTGCCCCAACCTTTCCCTCAATGCCGCGGATTCCAAATCCACCAGGAACGCATATTGCATCTACATTCCCGAGATTCTTGGCAGCACCTTGCGGCGTTTCACACTCATCACTTGCGATCCAAACGATTTCAATCTTTGCCGCATTCGCAAAGCCACCTGCCCGTAAAGCCTCAGAGACTGAGAGGTAGGCATCTGGCAAATCAATATATTTTCCGACCAAACCAACTCGAACATGGTGCTTAGGATGATGAACTTTTTCGAGCAAATCATCCCATTCCCCCCATACAACCTCATGGCTCTTTAGGCCCAGGCGTTGGACGACATAGGCATCCAAACCCTCGGCATGCAGGACTTTAGGAATGTCGTAGATTGATGGTGCATCGACAGCTGCTACCACGGCCGCTAAATCGACATCGCACATCAATGAGATCTTTTTCTTAACCGATAATGGAATCTCACGATCAGATCGTAAAACAATTGCATCGGGTGCAATACCGATGCTTCGTAGTGCAACAACCGAGTGCTGGGTTGGTTTAGTTTTTAACTCACCCGATGGTCCGATATACGGCACTAATGAGACGTGAAGATAGAAGACATTATCTCGTCCTACCTCTTGTCGAATCTGTCTGGCCGCCTCTAAAAATGGTTGTGACTCAATATCACCAACAGTGCCACCGATTTCAGTAATAACGAGATCGATATCAGGTGTTGCCATCGCACGGATACGCTCTTTAATCTCATTTGTAATGTGCGGAATAACCTGAACGGTCTCCCCTAAATACTCACCACGACGCTCACGTGCAATAACGCGCGAGTAGACCTGGCCCGTAGTGACGTTGGCAGAGCCATGCAGATTGGTATCTAAGAAGCGCTCGTAATGTCCAATATCTAAATCAGTTTCAGCACCATCATCGGTAACAAAGACCTCACCATGTTGGAATGGATTCATAGTGCCAGGATCAACGTTTAGATACGGATCAAGTTTTTGCATAGTTACCCGGACTCCACGGGCCACTAGTAATCTGCCAAGAGATGAGGCGGTGAGTCCTTTACCAAGAGATGAGGCGACTCCGCCTGTTACAAAGAGATGTTTCGTCACATGTTGCTGGCCCATGGAAGACAAACCTATCACTTTTTATAGCAGCCCTCTTACACCTTCAGAGAGAGTAGCTCTGCGGCGTGTTCGCGCGCACTTATGGAGTTCTCAAAACCTGCCAACATGCGTGCAATCTCTTCGATTCGTTCCTCGCCCTCAACTTTTCGAACATCGCTTTGACTGACCGATCCGTTGCTGTCCTTTGTAACTACAAAATGCGAATCGGCCCACGCCGCCACCTGTGGCAGATGGGTAACAACGATTACTTGTGCATGGCGTGAGAGCGCGTGAAGTCTTCGACCAACTTCGATCGCCGCCTTTCCGCCAACCCCAGCATCAACCTCATCAAAGACATACGTGCCAACAGGATGCGAGGCTGCAATCACTACCTCTAATGCCAACATCACGCGCGACATCTCGCCCCCACTTGCACCTTTTGCAAGGGCTACCAGCGGTCCATCTTTATGCGATGAGATGAACATCGCTACATCATCGCAACCAAGTGCGGTGAAATCTGACTCTTTCAACGCCGAGTAATCGGCGCTCTCAACGTGGACAGAAAACTCTGTATGCGGCATCGATAATTGTTGAATCTCGGCAGTAACTTCTGCACTCAATCTCTTACCTGCTTGACTACGAACACGTGTGAGCTCTTTAGCAGATGCAACCAGTGCCTTCTTTACTACAACAAGCTCTGACTCCATCTCTTTGAGGCGATCATCGCCTCCCTCTAAATCAGCGATGGAGTTTGCCGAAGATGCAAAGCGTTCGACTAGAAGATCTGCCTCAATATCTATCGCAGATGAACCACCGTATCTCTTTATCAAAGATGTAATCTCAGCCTTGCGTGTGTTCAGGTAATCAAGGCGTGCTGGATCTGCCTCTAGCGAGTGCATATAACCAGCTAAAGCGCTACGAGCTTCATCGATGAGAAAAAAACCTTCGCTCAACTGTGTGTAGATAGCATCCAGAGCTGTGTCCTTTGAGCGCGCGATCTCCAGAGATCTTCGAGCGATACCGATTGAGGTAAGGGATCCACTCTCTTCATCCTCGATTGCGCCAGTGGCCTTTGCACCAGCGATTCGAAGCTCTTCGACATTGGATAAACGCTCGATATCGGCGTTGATTTGGATGTATTCGCCAGATTCTAATTTAAGCTTTGTTAAGGCCGATACAAACTCTCGTAGTTCCCCTAACTCTTGATCAAGCTTGTCGATGCTCTTTTTTAGCGCCGTGATTCGTGATTTTAATCCATGATATTGAGCTAGAAGATCCGAGTACGAGGCCATGGCTGTGTTGAAATCACTTCCTGCATATCTATCTAATAACTCTCGCTGCCTTGTTGATTTACTAATATGTATATTTGCCGCTTGTGCATGTACTTCAACTAATAGTTGGCTAACTGCGGCCAAGGTGCTTGCCGTTACAGATACTCCGTTACTCGTGGCCTTGCTCTTACCATCACTTGTTACTGAACGAGTAATGATTAACTCGCCATCTTCGACTATGACGCCACACTCATCAAATACTTTGATGCTAGATAATGGCACAGTAAAGCGGCCGCTGGCAATCAATCGTTCGCTGCCCTTTCGAACCAAGGCACTATCGCTCTTGCCCCCCAAAATTAAATTGAGAGCAGTTAAAATCATGGTCTTTCCCGCTCCAGTCTCACCTGAAAGAACGGTTAGTCCCTTTGAAATCTCTAGCGTGGCCTGATCAATAACACCGATAGATCGAATCGTTATCTCATCGAGAAATGTACGCTCACTCACCGCGCCAGCCCTGGATTGGGAGTTTGAACTTTGCTACCAATCGATCGCTAAAAAGAGTTTTACTTAAATGGGCAAGACGGACAATGCCAGAATCCTTAGTGATATGCACCCGATCGCCCTCGATGAGTTCGAAATTACGAAGTGAATCGGCCGATAACAAAGCGTGCATTGATTCGATTCGAACCACTATCTGAGACTGGGTTGAGATTACTAGCGGCCGTGAGAAGAGTGCATGCGCCGAAATTGGTAAAACGACTAAGGCATCAACTTCTGGCCATACAACAGGGCCCCCGGCAGAGAAAGCGTAAGCCGTTGAACCCGTTGGCGTAGAACAGATAAGTCCATCGCAACCCCAACGAGAGATCGGGCGCTCATCAATCTCTAAGAATATTTCGACCATTGTCGCCTTTTCTCGTTCAACTGTTACTTCGTTAAGTGCCCATCCATGTGCAACTTCGACACCCTTGCGAACAACTGAATACTTCAAAGTCATACGCGGATCGATTACATATTTCTTATGCACAATCGAATCAACGACGGTTTCTAAACTAACT
>CAFBSF010000001.1_pt1 | contig 52077 bp, 47 predicted proteins | sample 7270281 | NCBI WGS metagenome assembly CAFBSF01 (sample SAMEA6814055, study PRJEB35770) | freshwater metagenome | biome: Freshwater; feature: Freshwater reservoir; material: water | place: Czech Republic | collected 2017-05-23 | depth 30m m | reverse complement strand
GGTCGCATCAACGCATCTAACCCTTGCTCTGAGTACATGTCACTGGATAACTCATCATGTAACTTGGCCTCTCTTAACTTAATGAAGTTTCTTAAGGCCGATGGATCATTTGATGCAAAGACCTTTGGTAAAGCCTGTGAGCTCATCATCACATCGATGGATATCTCAATCTGCTTTGCAGACTTTCCAACCGAGGCTATCGGCGATACAACTAAGGCCTATCGCCAGCTAGGAATCGGATATGCAAACCTAGGTGCGCTCTTGATGGCATCGGGTCTTGCCTATGACTCAGAGGGCGGACGTGCATTAGCAGGGGCCATCACATCATTGATGAGTGGAATTACATACAAGCGCTCAGCAGAACTGGCAGGTATTGTCGGGCCATATGCAGGCTTTGCACAGAATGCTAAGCCTCACGCCCGCGTGATGCGCAAGCATGCATCGGCTTCAAGTGCGGCAAAGTCTGAGACAACCCTTGATCGCGATGTATGGAGTGAGGCCAATAAGGCCTGGGATGCATGTCTTTCAACGGGAGATAAGAATGGATGGCGCAACGCCCAGATCTCAGTTCTAGCACCAACTGGCACAATCGGTTTGATGATGGACTGCGATACAACTGGTATCGAGCCTGACTTCTCACTGGTTAAGTTTAAGAAGCTCGTCGGCGGCGGATCTATGCAGATCGTTAACCAGACAGTTCCTGCAGCCCTTCGTAAATTGGGTTATGCCGAGGAGACAATCGAGGCGATCGTCGAATTCATCGCAACACATGGTCACGTCATCGATGCTCCAGGGTTAAAGCTCGAGCACTACGACATCTTTGACTGCGCACTTGGTGCAAGATCGATTGCAGCTATGGGCCACGTGCGCATGATGGCTGCATGCCAGCCCTTCTTATCAGGTGCGATTTCAAAGACGGTCAACCTTCCAGAGGATGCAACCGTTGAAGAGGTTGAAGATGTCTACTTCCAAGCATGGAAGATGGGCGTCAAGGCACTGGCTGTCTATCGCGATAACTGCAAAGTTGGCCAACCATTATCTGATGGCAAGGCAAAGAAGAAAGAGATTGAAGTCGAGAGCGCCCATCCTGCAACACCAGTACGCAAACGTCTTCCAAAGTCACGCCCATCAACGACTACATCGTTTTCTGTTGGCGGGGCAGAGGGTTACATGACATCGGGTGCATATGCCGATGGCGCACTCGGTGAAGTATTCCTCAAGCTCGGCAAGCAGGGATCAACGTTGGCCGGCGTCATGGATGCATTCTCAATCGCAGTATCAATTGGATTGCAGTACGGAGTCCCACTAGAGACCTTCGTAGAAAAATTCACGAACCTGCGCTTTGAGCCAGCGGGCATGACAGATGATGCAGATATTCGCATGGCACAGTCCATGATGGATTACATCTTCCGTCGCTTAGCACTCGATTACCTGCCATTTGAATCACGTAGTGCAATGGCCCTCTACACATCTTCAGAGCGTGCCCGTGCATTAGAGACTGGTGAGTACACCGAAGATGGTGTTGAAGATTACGAGAACCTTGAAGTAACTGCCCCGATTGCACCAGTTGTAGTTGCACCTAAGCCAGTATCAATCACAATTGATAGCAAGCAAGAGTTCGGCTCATCAACTGAGTTAATGGAGGCGCTCTCTGGTGTTAAAGCAGATGCACCTTTGTGTATGACCTGTGGTGTAAAGATGCGCATGTCAGGTGCTTGCTATGTATGCGAAGGGTGTGGAAACACATCTGGTTGCTCATAACTAATAATTACAAGTAGTTAAAACCCCACCAATCAATGTGATTAGTGGGGTTTTTTTACTATGTAGTTCTGTGGGACATTGCAAAAATCTGGGAAAAAGTGAAAGACATGCCACGGTCAATCTCTGAAAATAAGAAATCCCCGACTCAAGAATCTTGAATCGGGGACATCTTCTTACCCTCGTAGGAAGAACTATAAAAAATTTAGCTTTCAGCAATATCTATACATTGGTTGCACTGTTTGCACCAATGGGAATTACAAAGCGTCCGAAAGTCATTACTCCCTTCGGACGCTCAATGCACGAATAATCAGTCATAGGGTCGCCCTCAACAAATATTAAATCAGCCGAGGTTCCAGGTTCTGGAGAAGTTTGACCACCCAAGCCATTGAGTTCGCGCGAACTCGAGGTTGCCGCATGAAGGGTTTGAAGGCGTGTGAGTCCTGCAGATTCGAGGAGTGCTATTTCTCGATGTGTTCGCGGGCCAATTGGATTTAGATCGGCGCCAGTTGCGATTTTTACTCCAGCTGCGACACATGCAAGTAGAGATTCCGCATGCTTTTTAGCTGCAATTTTCGCTCTATCTTTTGCATGGCTAGGCCAACCGTCATTCTCCATCATTTCAAAATCATGTGTGACACCGATTGTCGGCACCAACCAGGTGCCATTTTTAGCTAACGTAGCCGCAGTTTTCTCGTCTAGGGCATATCCGTGCTCGATAGACCTTCCACCTAAATTAGAAAAACGTTCGGCAATTCGTGCACCACCGCAGTGTGCCGCCACTGGAATTCCCCGATTCTTCGCAATCTCCATTACGGCGGCGAGTTCGTCGTCGGTGAACTGGCTATCTTCAACGGTTTCATGTTCGCTATAGAGCCCACCGGTGATCATTAACTTGATCCAGTCAACGCCTTGTTCCACAAGTGAGCGCGCAACTTTCCGCATCTCATCGGCACCATCTGCAGGTATTTCCCATATTGCATCAATCGCTCGCCTCGGGAATGCAGTTCCATGTCCACCGGTAGTTCTAATTCCAGCACCCGCACAAAGAAGGCGAGGCCCCAAATAAGTTCCATTGGCAAGAGCTTTTGCCCAAGCAATATCTACCCGACTTGCATCGGCTACTGCTCGAACACCAGTCACTCCGTATGCTGCAGCCTCCAATAGATTTGCACCAGCACGTACCGCCCATTCCGCCGGTCCCTCGAAATATCCTTGAGCAGTAGTGTCATACATCAAACCTCCTGGATGGGCATGGCAATCCCAAAGACCAAACATGACGGTCAGTCCAGAGGCATCGATAATCTTGGGATCTATTAATGTATCTAAGGCAACTACTTTTCCTGATTTAACGGCTAAGACTTTTTTGTGAGATTCGCCAGTAGCGCTGTCGAATACGACCGCACCTTGGATTAGGAATTCATCATGCATATCAACTCTTCTCTCTAGCGTGGAAGTTTTCGGAAAATAATTCTTGGGCACGTAGGCAAGAAGTTATTCGGTCTGATGAGAATAATTCGGCTGTGACCTCACGTTCTCTACAATGGGATATGGCGTGGACGCACCTTGGTGCAAATGGACATCCCGAATGAGGAACCTCTTCCTTTCGGAAAAGTTGCAATTTTTCTCGTTCGCTCTCATTTTCTATTTTGAGAGTTGATGCAGCTAATAAAGCTTGTGTGTAAGGGTGGATAGGGGAGGCGCATATATCATCAGTGTCACCAACTTCCATGATTTTTCCTGCATACATAACAACAATGCGATCTGACACATGTCGGACAACAGCAAGGTCATGACTAATGAAAAGCATAGCTACTCCAAGACGTTTTTGGATGTCCAAAAAAAGATTGACTATTTGCGCCTGCACTGAGACATCCAAAGCCGAAACTGGTTCATCGCAAATTAGAAGTTTCGGATCCAAAGCTAGAGCGCGAGCGATATTGACCCGCTGTAATTGACCGCCAGATAACTGACTTGGATACTTTTGACCAAAATCTTTGTCAAGTGCTACTGCTGCCATGAGCTCTTGAACTTTCGCCGTCCGCGAAGCCCCTGTCCCGATTTTATTAATTACTAGCGGCTCTGCAATAGACCAAGCAATTGTTTTTCTAGAGTCGAGGGAGAGGAAAGGGTGCTGAAAAACTGCTTGAACATCACGGCGAAAGCCTCTTGATTTATCGTGCAATTGATCTTTCAGATCAACCCCATTGAACTTGATGGAACCAGAGTCCAAAGTTTCGAGTCCCAGTGCTAGGTTTGCAAGGGTCGACTTTCCAGAACCTGATTCTCCTACGAGTCCAACGACTTGGCCCTCAGAAATTGTTAAATTTACAGATTGGCATGCACGAACAATTGAAGATTCTGATTTATAAGACTTGCTCACATTTTCAAATTGTAATATGTGTGCCATGAGGCTTCTCCATTAGTGTAACTACTTCGGAAGTTCTATGACAGGCAACTTTAACTCCTTGTATTAATTCAAGTTTAGGTTTTTCTGAATTACAAAGAGGGATCATCAGCGGGCAACGATTTGCGTAGTTACATCCTTCTGATGAAACGTTATGAACTTCGTTCGTATAAAGTTTGACCTTTCTTTCCTGGTCCATCGATGGCATTGATCGAATAAGGTTGACCGTATAAGGATGTTTTGGTGAGTTTATTAGAGTGGAAGTAGGTCCTTCTTCAACAATCTCTCCTGCATACATGACGAGGGTTCTTTGGGCAATTTGTGAAACCACGGGTAGGTTGTGGCTGACGAGCAGCATTGCGAGTCCATATTCTCGTCTAAGCTCGCGGAGCAGCAGAAGCAAGTCTGCCTGTACCGTGACATCAAGGGCGCTAGTTGGCTCATCAGCAATTAGTAATGCAGGATTACCTAATAGGGATCCAGCAATCATGGCTCGCTGCATCATGCCACCACTAAGCATAAATGGATACATATCCACAACTTGACTAGCTTTATCTATCCCAACATTTTCCATATACCCAATAAGTTTGTTCCTCTTCAATTCTCTCTCAGATTTTGGAAATGTATCAAGAAGTTGCTTCCCTACCCTCCTGGAAAGATTCCAACTTGCAATCGGATCTTGAAATACTGTTCCAATTCTTTGACGTCGAAGATTTCGCATCTCATTCTTTGAGGCTTTAAGAATGTCTATTCCTTCAAAAAGAATTTCACTTGCATTAGTGTGTGCTGTACCGTCTAGCAAACGCGAAATAGCTAAAGCCGTTGTAGATTTACCCGATCCGCTTTCTCCCACGATAGCCAGACAAGTTGCAGGCCCAATTTCGAAAGTAACACCATTCACTGCCATCGATTTAGATCCAAAATAGGATACATTCAAGTTCTTCACCGACAGCAAAGGCGTATTCATTTTTCAATTCCTGAAAACTTATCGGCCGCATAAATGAACAAAGAAACCACTAGTAAAATTGCAATGCCTGGGAATACGGAATACCACCAGGAAGCCAATACGTAACTGCGCGCGTTTGAAATCATGAGTCCCCATTCAGGGTTTGGGTTTTGCGCACCGAGCCCAAGGAACGAAAGACCTGTTAAAGAAATAATTACATAACCAACATCCATAGATGCTCTAACACCAACTGTTCGGTAAGTGTGAGGGATGATGTGCCAAAATAGGATTTGAGGATTACTTGCACCTAAAGTTCGTGTGGCACGAATAAAAAGTCGCTCCTTTATCGAAAGGACTTGCCCTCGAACCATCCGCGCATATGAAGGCCACCAAACAAGAATGAGAGCCAAAATCGCGGATCTCATATCTCTACCTAGTGACGCTGCTATTGCCATTGCCAGTACCAAGTAAGGGAATGAAAGGAAAACATCCACCATTCTCATTAGAAACCAATCAAGTTTGCCTCCGAACCAACCTGAAACTGCGCCTAGAAGAGTTCCAATTCCACTTGCAAGTAACACGATAATGATTGCCGACCCGACTGACTCCTTGGTTCCAAATATCACGCGCGAATAGATATCACGGCCGCCTTCATCAGTTCCAAAGAAATGTAATTTCGAGGGAGCTTGAAGTCGATTTACCACGTCAAGTTCAAAAGGATCAGAAGGCGCAAACGCAGAAGGGAAGAACATGAGCGTTAGAAGGAGGACTAGACATGAGATAAAAATCAACGCCTGGATTCGTTTTCTGAAAGAAGAGAAATGCCTCGTGGCTACTATAAATCTATTCTTGAGCAAGGTCATCTCCTATCCTTTAATTTTGGGTCAAGTATTGGATAGAGAAGGGCGACTAGTTCATTAACTACAACAAATGTAACCGTGATAACCAGAGTGATAGCTAAAATGGGGTTGTAATCAAATGTTCGGAAAGCGTTGAAAGCATAAAGTCCTAATCCTGGCCAGGAAAATATAACTTCAACAAGTATTGTTCCGCCGAAAAGCCAACCAAATTGCAGTCCGAGCATCGTCACAACAGGATTGAGGGCATTTCTAAGAGCGTCGAAAATAGTGATTTTCCATTCAGGGATGCCGCGTGATCTTGCTGTCCGTACGTAATGTTGTCTAAGTTCTACTTCGACTGTTGACTTTGTGAGCCTTGTAGCGATGGCTATTTGCGAAATTACCAAAGTTGTCACAGGTAAAACCAAATTGAGTGAGGCATCCTTAAGGGCCTCGAAGTTCCACGATAAAAGAGAGTCGAGGGCTCCCATTCCCGTAAATCTCGTCATGTCGTAATTCTGATATTGAAGACTTCCAGCAAGGGGCAGCCATTGGAGCTTTGACGCAAAGATTAACTGCAATAGGAGGCCAACCCAAAAAACGGGCATTGCAATTCCAAGTATCGAGGTAAAAGATAGAATTTTAGAAAATGGTGACTTTGGAAAGCGGGCCCAAAGGACACCAAAAAGGACTCCTAGAATTGCGTAAATAAAAAAGGAGATAAATACTAATTCAAGAGTTACCGGTAGATATTGAACAATATCCTTTAAAACTGGCTGTCTTGTTTGAATTGAGTCACCTAAGTTCAAATGTGAAATGTTTTTGAGATAAGTGAGGTATTGAATAATTAATGGTTTATCAAGCCCCAGGGCCCTTTTTACTTCTAGAACCTGTTCTGGTCCAGCTTCCAATCCAGCTGCCAATCGAGCAGGGTCGGCTGGAATTACTCGTGAAAGTATGAAAGTTAAAGTTAGAGATGCCCATACAACGAGCAACATCCACGAAAAACGGCTCAGAAATTTTCTCAGTTTTCTAACTCCCTGGCAGATAGAAGCACTGTAGTGAGCCAGGTTCGGCTCACTACAGTGGTGCATCTAGTCTTTGAAATTAACCAACCTTGTGTGTATAGAAGAATCTAATCGAGTAATTTGCATCCAAAGCATCGTAGAAGCCTGTCCATCCCTTACGAACTGGTTGGGCAAGCTGTGGCTCTGCTACATAAATCGCTAGATATAGATCCTTAATCGCAGTGCTTGCCAGAAGCGTTGACTTCAATCTTTTGGCATCATCTTTGATAAGTGCTAGGTCATCTATTTTTTTGTCGATAGTTGGGTTGTTAAAGAACGACCAGTTGTATCCTCCATTATTACCTGATGATTTACTGTGGTATGACTTACCAAGGAAGTCTCCAGCATCATCTGTGAATGCCGACATATTCAAGAAAGAAATATCATATGCCGTGTCTTGGTTTGAATAAGCCGCGGCCATTTGAGGCCAAGGTACCAAAGTCTGCTTCACAGTAATTCCTACCTCTTTGAGGCTTGCCTGGAGCAAGGTGCCGGCAAATTCTTCATACGAAAGTCCCTTCAGACCCAAGTAAGTTAGAGTAAAGCCATTTTCATATCCGGCGTCCTTCAGAAGTCTTTTAGCTCTTATGATATTTTTTTCAAACTTTGGCTTGTTCGCAAGAGCTGGGCTATATGCAACAGGAAGTGGTCCTGTAGCTGCTTGAGCGTAGCCCTTGTAGAAGTCAATCATTCCTTTGTAATCAAAGGCGAGACTGATAGCTCGTCTAACTCTGACGTCTTTAAGAGGGCCGCGCGTGACATTCATTGGCATAAATTGAATGAAATAAGAAGGCGAGACTATTACCTGCAAGTTCTTATCTTTGGATGCCGCAACAGAATCATCAGGCCCAACTGCGCCCATGAAATCTACCTGCCCAGCACTTAATAATTGCATAGCAGTCGTGATATCTGGATCGACTCTTATGACAACTATTGTTGGAGTATCAGCATCGAAAGTGCGCCAGTAAGTGGAATTCTTGCCTAGAGTTATCGATTGGTTTCTTTGAAATGTGGTCAAAGTGTAAGGGCCAGAACCGGCTTCATTGGAGGCAAACCAAGTCTTTGCCCAAGGATCGGCAGCAGTCTTGTGAGCTTCAATTGCAGCTGCACTAACAATTGGTAACTTTGGTAACTTACCTAGGAAAGTGAAATCCTTTGCTTTTAGCGTTATGACTACCTGAGATGATGTGGCCGCCTTAATAGTGTCAACCTTAGTCATCATTGATGCTGGGCCTTGATTTACTGCCTGGATTCTCTTTAGTCCAGTTACAATTGCTTGCGCATCTACGGTTGATCCGTCATGGAATTTTACTCCTTGACGGATATTGAATGTGAATGAGAGACCATCAGCCGAAGATTTCCAGTCTGTCGCAAGGACGCCTTGCAGAGTCATTGTGCCTGGTTTGTATTCAAGAAGGCCTTCATAGACATTTCGAACGTAGACGAATCCATCGGAGCTAAATGCAATCGCTGGATCTAGGGTGGCAGTCTGTGCAATGTTTGAATAGGTAGCGGTGATAGGAGCAGCATGCGCTGACGGCACCAGTGCAGCCAAAAGTCCTGCAACACTAAGTATTCCTATTTTACTAAGAACTTGTTTCATTTGTGACCTTTCTATTAGTTTATTAATTAGGGTTGTTTTGAATTGTAAAACTCTAGAGTTGTATATCCATCAAGTAAGTCATCCTCAATAAGTTCAGAACGTCTTAGATTGACAGGGCCGTACCCACCACCACCTCCAGTCTGTACGAGAACTCGAGAACCTTGAGTGAGTGGTAGACGATTGGCCTTAAGAACAAAGAGTTCTTCGTTGCCGCGGTTAACAGTGATTTTTGCAGGTAGAGCGGCCTCACCGCCGAAAAGTCCCCACGCTAAAGTTTGAGTACGTTCAAACCATAGAGAAACCGTCGCGTCTTCAACCAGGACTTCATATTCTCGGACAATTCCAAGGCCTCCCCGAAACTCTCCGCGACCACTGGAGTTAACCCTTAAGGCATATTGGTGAATCCTGATTGGGTAGCGATTTTCATATACTTCAATGGGATAATTCTTTAAGTCCCCGCCTCCATAATTGATCTGTGCATTGTTTCCATCCCCATCTATGTAGGCACCCCAACCAACCCCACTTGCTTCGCCGGTAAAAAATAGTTTTCCATTGGTTGGGGATGTGCCAACAAAGAGAATATTCATGGCATCTGATGGTTGACCCGCAACTACCAGATGTGGCAAGCCAGTTGAGAGGGCTTTGATGAACAGGTCAATCATGAGACCAAGATGGGGGTAATAAAATTGACATGCAGCGGGCTCCTGAGCGTGGAAAACCGAGCCTTTGTCAGTCAAAACCTCCAAATTCCTAAAGGTGCCACCTGTAGCTGGTATCTCAGGATTTACTAGAAATTTAAATGCCAGCTTTGCTGCGGAAATTGTTTGCGCGACACCACAATTAACAGAGCCGGGAGTTTGTCCAGATGAGCCACGAAGGTCTAGCTCCATTTTGTCTCCAGAGATAGTCACCTTAACTTTAACTGGAACGGGATTTCCTCCGGGGCGATCAGAATCCAAAGCGCCCTCGGCCGAATAAACCCCATCAGGAATCTTGCTAACTTCCTGGCTATCGAGGAGCTCGCATTGTTGCCATATTCTTTGTGTCGCTTCAAGAATTACAGATTCACCAAATTTTTCATATAAGGCTTGAAGTCTAATTTCTCCAGTCCTGCAGGCTGCGATTTGGGCATGCATATCTCCCCAAACTGATCTGGGGAGACGGCTGTTTCTCATTAAGAATTCAAGAATTGCATTCTGAGGGATACCTTCCTTATACAAATGCACTGGTCCTATTCGGTAACCTTCTTGATAAATTGAAGTTGAATCCATCGATTGACCAGGATCTTTTGAACCTATATCGAGCCAGTGAGCTTTTGTTGCGCCAAAACCAACTAGCTTTCCACCAAAGAAAATTGGTGAAAATATTGTGACATCGTTAAGGTGGCTGCCAACGAGGTAACTATCGTTAATTGCATATACGTCACCTGGCTTATATATATCCCAGCCGCCGAAATGATCGGTAGTCGCGAAAATAGCCGCTTCTAGGGCTCCTAAGAAGATTGGTAAGCCTGGTGCTTGACCCAAGAGGCATCCACGGTTGTCAAAAAGCCCGACTGAGCAGTCTTTCATTTCATAAATTATTGGCGTGTATGCAGAACGCGCAAGATTGTTGTTCATTTGTGAGCCAATTGAGTCAAAAGCATTTCTAATAACCTCAACAGTTACTGGATCCAGAGCCATGCTAATTCCTTTCCAGAATCATGTGTCTGCCAGGAACCATCTTTGCGTGCCATCCTGGTGGGATAGTGGTCGTACAGTCATTTTCAAGAACGGTCGCGGGTCCTAATGTTTTGGAGCCAATTTCTAGTTCATCTCTCCAATAAATATTTGATTCAAACCAACTACCGTTGAAGAATGTTCTTTGAGTTCCACCCTGACCTGCTGGAACGAGTGTGGAATGTTCATCAGAGATTTTTGACTTCCTTGCTAGACCGATTCCACTTAATCTGATATTCACTAGCTCTATATCTTCACCCGGATTGTTATGACCGTAGCGGACTAAGTGCTCAGATTCGAACCGTTCAGTTAAAGAATCCAAGATTTGATTTGTTGTAAAGCCTGACGCCCATTCAACCGTGACGGTGTACTCCTGTCCTACATAACGAAGGTCAGCTGCTGGTTGAATCTGCATATCTTGCTCTGGTATACCTTCTTTAACTAGTATCGCTCGAGCCTCAGACTCTAATTTCTTCAAACCTTCTTGAAATTTATCCTTATTAATTGAACGTAGCTGTGAGTAAAAATTCATTACTAGGTCATGTCGTGAATCCGCTTGGAGCATTCCCCACGCAGAAAGAACTCCCGGATTAGCGGGAACAATCACCGAACTGAGTTCTAGCTCTTCCGCTATTGCCACAGCATGGAGAGGGCCAGCGCCACCATAAGCCACAAGCGAATATTCACGCGGGTCGATTCCTCGAGATACGGTAATCTCTCTTATCGCATTTGCCATCGCAGCGTTAATAATTGCGACTATTCCCGAGGCTGTTTCCTCTGTTGAAAGATTGAGCGATTGGCCAACTAAATCCATGGCTGATTTAGCTAATGCGAGATTGAGATTCATATTTCCTGCAAGTTTTGACGTGTGAGGTAGTCTGCCGAGAATTAAATTCGCGTCAGTAACCGTTGGTTCGGATCCTCCTCGTGCATAACATGCTGGACCTGGGAAAGCACCGGCCGAACGGGGACCCACTCTGAGTGCACCCACTGATACGAAGGCGATGCTGCCGCCACCAGCACCTATCGTGTGCATGCTGACTGAAGGCGAAAGCAGAGGGTGACCCTCCATCGTAGCTTGTGCCTCAATGTCTGCTTTTTGTTTAACAACAAGGCTCACATCAAAAGAAGTTCCACCCATGTCCACGCAAATCAATCGATCATGATTTAGAATTTTGCCTATTTCTACTCCGGCAATTGTTCCGCCAACAGGCCCTGACAACAATGTTTGGACGGGTTTAGAACGTGCCGTACGAGCGCTCATCACTCCACCATTTGACTGCATCACCTTTAGTTCTGGAGACAAGCCTTTTTCCTTCAACCGCATACCTAATTCTTGGAGGTACTCATTAATAATTGGAGCGATATAAGCAGAAATTGCAGTTGTGCTAGTTCTTTCATACTCCCGCCATTCCGGTGCGACGATGGAAGAGGTGACCACCGATAACTCTGGCAATTCTGAAATCAATAATTCTGCAATCTTCTCTTCGTGAATAGGGTTCTTATATGAGTGAAGTAATACAATTGCAATTGCATCGTAGTTCGCTCTTAAATGCGGAATCAATTCTTTAATTTCGGAGAGTTTCAAGGGAGTAATGACCGTACCGTCAGCAGCCAATCGCTCTGTTACTTCGAATCTGTGTCGCCGATCAATAAGAGGTTTCGTAGACTTGTATTTGAGGTTGTACATATCAGGACGATTTGCGCGACCAATTTCGTATACATCTCGAAAGCCACGGGTGGTAATAAGAGCTACACGAGCGCCCCGTTTTTCCAAGAATGCATTCAATCCCGCGGTTGTCCCGTGCACAAAATAATCTACTGACGAAATATCTATACCAAGTCCTTCGATCGCAGATAAGACGCCATCGGCTAGTTTTCCTGGAGTTGTCAGAGCTTTGGCAGTCGAAATTTCTCCATTTTCAGTAATTGAAATTGCATCTGTAAAAGTTCCGCCGATATCTACACCGATACGAACTTTCATGAGGTTTCCTTTTAAAAAGCTAGTTAGGTTGTAAATATATTGCCAAAAACTTCGAAGTCAAGGATTAACAATTTTCTACCTATAGATTTTAGAGTCAACAAGTACGTCCACCGCACTTTTTGCGAAACTTCATCTAATCTTGTCCTCTTACCCTCACATACCCTTAAGTAATCGGTTCGTAGGTGTGTCAAATTTTTATCAGGAAAAGTACGGCGTGCGCACATTTATTGTCGCTCGTACGTACAACTACCATGAAGTACTAATTAGGAATGAAACCTATTGGCTTACTCAATATTATTTCCTGCATAATTCTATGACGGTGCTATATCGTCGTCAGATGATGTCCCTCTTTGATCCTTTAGTTATACGTTCTTTAACAATCAAGAATCGAATTTGGGTTTCACCTATGTGTCAATACTCTGCTAAAAATGGTTTACCTAATGATTGGCACTTCGCGCATCTTGCGCAATTTGCGATGGGAGGCGCAGGACTAATTTTTACAGAAGCCACTGCGATATCTCCCTCAGCTCGTTCCACTGCAGTGGATACAGGTATCTGGAACGAAGAACAGGTTGCAAGTTGGACGCGCATCGTAAGTTTTATTCATGAGCAAGGTGCGAAATCTGCTATTCAATTGTGGCATGCAGGAAGAAAAGGTTCAGCAACAACGCCTTGGGAGGGGCATCGGCCCGTATCAATTGATACTGGGGGCTGGGAAATATTCGCACCAAGCCCATTGCGCTTTGGCGAGTTGAATATTCCTATTGAATTATCAAAAGCAGATATTGAAATAATTATTCAGGATTATAAATCAGCCGCAGAACGTTCCTTAAGAGCTGGTTTTGACGTTGTTGAGATTCACGGAGCACATGGATACTTAATTCATTCATTTCTTTCGCCGATAGGAAATAAACGTATTGACGAGTATGGTGGAGAGTTTTTGAACCGTGTGCGCTTCCTCTCGGAAGTAACAAAAGCCATTAGAGAGGTATGGCCCCTTGATAAACCATTGTTTGTCCGACTTTCTACTTCCGATTGGGTCGAAGAGGGATGGACAGTGCAAGACAGCATTGAGCTTGCCAAGCTGCTCAAAGTTATTGGAGTCGACCTAATTGATTGTTCTACAGGAGGCGTAGTTCCTGATGTTAAATATCAAGTCGGACCACATTATCAAGTGCAATTCGCTGAAAAAATCAAAAGTAGCGCAGGAATTCTAACCGGTGCAGTGGGCCTGATCACTGATCCGTTGCTTGCTAATGCAATTGTGGCAAGTGAACAGGCAGATGCGATTCTTTTAGGTCGGGAAATGCTGCGTAACCCTCATTGGGCGTTTCAAGCCGCACACGAATTAGGTATTGATATCGAATGGCCAAACCAGTATAAACAGGCAAAGCCGAGAAAAGATTGGCCTTATTAACTAGAACAGAAAATTACTAAATTCCCCATTTGGGAGTTTTAAGAATCAGACGAAGGAGTAGAGATATGGAAGAAGTTAAGAAGTACATTTGGGCTGCCGTTAATGAAATGCTTACCGGGTTCATGGAAGGAAACAGACCTAAGATTGACCAGTTTCTGCATGAAGATGCGACTTTTTGGGACTCCGGCGAAGTACCCCTTTGCTTAGGATTGAAGGGTCTGAACGAAGCTCGGGCACGACGTCCAGCTGCTGGAACTGGCCCAAAGGTAACTTCGATCGTCCCCCATTCACCGGTGATTGATATCTATGATGGTTTTGCAATTTGCCGTCACTACGTCGACACCAACTATTCAGACAATAGAACTACTAGAGTAATTAGAAACACCGCGGTTTGGAAGAAATTCCCTAATGGTTGGTTTTTGATACATAACCATGAAGACGTACTCTAATTCCTAGGATTTCAAAGGTTTTATAGCGTTCAATATTTGATTAATCTACGAGAATGCTGCGTTTGCTAAGGCCCATGAAGTAGCCATCTATCAGGGTTTCTGGCACCACATCAACTGCAGTTGCCGCGCCTAAAGTGATAAGGAGTGGAGTGAAGTGTTGAACTTCTGGGGCTCAGTTGATGACTCGGTGGGGCTTTTTACATGTATCGCCCAGGCCTTATTAAGGGCTAGACTAAGCACGTTGTTTCCGGGGTCGATGTAATTTCGAACCGGCGGTTATAGTCCGCGACCCGATGCCAGCCAGGTATCGGTTGACTCAGTGAAACTCTGAGACCGACGGTTAAAGTCCGGATGAGAGGAAGCCAACAAAAGTAGGGTCATTCCTGCTTTTCTTTTGTGCACCCTCTTGCGTGCAGCCCCGGATACTCGTTTCTAGAGTCGGGGGCAGGGGAAATAAAAATGGTTATGGATTACACAGTTGCAATGCAACGTGCCATTGCCCTTGCCGAAAAAGGACTTGGTAAAACCGCCCCCAATCCAATTGTTGGCGCCCTCATCATTGATTCAACGGGGGCAGTGGTCGGTGAAGGTTTTCATGATCGGCGCAAAAGTAGCGATCACGCAGAAGTAGTTGCAATAAAGGCTGCAGGAAACAAGGTAGCTGGCGCAACAATTATTGTGACGCTTGAGCCATGCAATCACACAGGCAGCACTGGAGCATGTGTGCAGGCAATCATTGATGCAGGTATTACAACTGTTGTTTTCGCCGTGGCTGACCCCAATGCAAAGGCCGCAGGTGGCGCCGCTGCTTTGCAGGCAGCAGGTATCACTGTTATTGCAGGAGTCCTTGAAATTGAGGCTGCCTTTTCAAACCGTGCCTGGCTGATGAAGATTAAAAAAGGGCGACCATATTTCACCTGGAAGGTTGCGACAACTTTGGATGCAAAGGTGGCGGCAACTGATGGCACATCCAAATGGATTACTAATGAAAGATCTCGGGCCGATGTGCAGGTATTGCGCCGGGCAGCAGATGCGATTTTAGTCGGTACCAATACTGTTATTGCTGATAATCCACATTTAATTCCCCATGGAGATTTTAATGGATATGCGGGCAACCCAATTCGCGTAATTTGCGGGGAGCAAGAGCTACCAAAGGATTCACATATTTTTGATGATGCTGCAGAAACTGTTGTGGTCAAAACAAAAGATCTAGATGTCTTGGTAGAAAAACTCAATGATTTAGGCATCAATCATGTCTTTGTTGAAGCTGGGCCAACATTGGCTAGTGCCATGCTGGATCACTGTTTAATGGATGAACTAGTGATGTATCAAGCACCATCGTTGCTGGGCTCAGGCAAGGGGTTTTTTACCTTCGATCACCCCTCAACGATTAGTAATCAAATGCGCCTTGATCACATGAGTACCGAAGTTCTAGATGGCGATGTTAAATCGGTCTACCGCATAAGAAACGGTGAGTGATGTTTACAGGACTCATTACTGAACTAGGTTCAATTACCAGTATTGAAAAAAACGAGACATCGGCCGTTTTTACAATTAATGCACCTGGACTGATTGCAGAGATTGCAGTTGGTGGTTCTGTTGCAGTAAACGGTGTCTGTTTAACCGCTACCTCCATATCTAGCACAACCTTTAGCGCCGATGTAATGGTTCAAACGCTCTCACTCACATCTTTGTCTCAAATCATCGTTGGAAGTCCAGTTAACCTTGAACTTGCAGCCCAGTTAAATGCCCGCATGGGTGGTCATATGGTGCAGGGCCATGTCGATGGTGTTGCCACAGTTGTTTCACTAACTCCGGGGGATAAGTGGGCCAAGTTTGATATCGCCGTGCCTGGGCACTTAAGTAAGTACATTGTTAACCAGGGTTCGATTTGCCTAGATGGTATTTCTTTAACGGTCGGTGAAATAAATGATGCAAATAATGTTCTTACTGTGTGGTTGATCCCTGAAACCCTTGAGAACACCAATCTCTCAACATTGCGCCCCGGTGATTTAATCAATGTCGAGGTAGATGTCCTTGCTAAATACGTAGAACGTTTATTGGACAAGGGAGACAAGTAATGAGTAATTTTCAAGCAGAGTTTGAGTTTGCCTGGGCAGAGCTGCCTTTGCGAACTGGTAACTGGAAAATCGCAACATTTCCAGGGCCAGGACAGCGCGAACACGCTGTTATCGCATATGGTGATTCAGGTAATCAGCCAATGGTGCGTATTCATAGCGAGTGCTTTACAGGCGACATTCTTCATTCTCTGCGCTGTGATTGTGGTGAGCAGTTAGAGCAGGCGATTAATCTGATTCAAAATCATGGCTATGGCTACATCATCTATCTACGTGATCACGAAGGTCGCGGTATTGGGCTCACAGAAAAGATTAAGGCCTATCAACTACAAGATCAGGGCATGGACACCATCGATGCCAACCTACATTTGGGCCATGAAATCGATGCACGTGACTGGTCTGATGCAATTGCTATTGTGCAAGCACTACAGATTTCTCATGTGCAGTTACTTACCAATAACCCCAACAAAGTTGCAGCACTTAAGAATTCCGGTATCACTGTCACACAAAGACCGCTAGTAATTGTTAGTAATAAATTTAATGAGAAGTATCTAGCGACCAAGGAAGAAAAACTTGGTCACACACGAGGGGGCAAGTAAATGGCAGGTCAAGTTCCACAGATAGAGATAAAAAAACTGCCGCAAGCAAAGGTTATGATTATCTCCTCATCATGGCATCTAGATATTTGTAAAGATTTAATCGCTGGCGCACAGCGGGCACTGAAAGAGGCACAGGTGGCAACTCTTGAAGTTGAGTTTGTCCCTGGCTCCTTTGAGATTCCACTTGCAGCCCAATATGCATTTGAAAAAGGCTTTGATGCAGTAGTTGCTGTTGGCTTGGTCCTTCAAGGTGAAACACCTCACTTTGATTATGTCTGTCAAGGCGTGACTCAAGGGGTTATTGATGTCTCTCTCAAATATGGAAAACCAATTGGTTTCGGCGTATTAATGTGTAATGATCTAGATCAAGCCATTGCGCGCTCAGGCATTGCTGGAAGTAAAGAGGACAAGGGATATGACAGCGCCATCGCAGCCCTTGAACTTTTGCGTTTGAAGAGCGCCTAGATAGACTCATCAGGTGAGCTCAATTAGTCCAGGTGCTGCCTTCAAAAAGGCCTTAGCTGAGGAGTCCCCACTCCAAATTATTGGGACTATCAACGCCAATCACGCCCTGCTTGCAAAGCGTGCTGGATACCGCGCTATTTACTTATCGGGCGGGGGAGTTGCAGCAGGCTCCATGGGTGTTCCAGATCTAGGCATTACAACTTTAGAGGATGTTCTCACCGATGTTCGACGTATTACGAACATCTGCGATACACCGCTTTTGGTAGATGCCGATACTGGCTTTGGGAGCTCGGCTTTTAATATTGCGCGCACAGTTAAAGATTTGATTAAGGCAGGTGCTGCCGCGATGCACATTGAAGACCAGGTTGGCGCAAAGCGCTGCGGGCATCGCCCCAATAAGGAGGTAGTTAGTACTTCAGAGATGGTCGATCGCATTAAGGCCGCAGTTGATGCACGAACTGATTATAATTTCTCAATTATGGCGCGCACCGATTCTATCGCCATCGAAGGTGTTGATGCGGCGATCGAGCGCGTTCAGGCATACATCGCAGCAGGTGCTGATTTGATTTTCCCTGAGGCAATTCGCACTCTTGAGGAGTATGAGAAGTTTTCAAAGGCAGTATCAAAACCGATTCTTGCTAACATCACTGAGTTTGGTTTAACCCCGCTTTTTACTCGTGATGAGCTTGGTGCCAATGGCGTCTCGATGATCTTGTATCCACTCTCTGCATTTCGTGCCATGAATAAGGCAGCTGAAAATGTCTATGAAACAATTCGCAAAGAGGGCACACAGGCCAAAGTAATTGACACTATGCAGACGCGTGAAGAGCTCTATGAGCGAATTAATTATTATGAGTATGAAAAAGCCCTCGATAAGTATCTGGAGAAGAATTAAATGGTGGAATTTAAGCCTAAGAAATCAGTAGCCCTCTCTGGAGTCCCAGCAGGCAATACCGCCCTCTGCAGTGTGGGAAAAAGCGGAAACGATCTTCACTATCGCGGCTATGACATCGCCGATTTAGCTGCCCACTGTGAGTTCGAAGAGGTCGCATATCTATTAATTCATGGAGCATTACCTACTCAAAGCCAGCTCAGCGCCTATAAAACTAAGCTCAAGGGCCTTCGCGGCATACCTGATGCGGTCAAAGCGATTCTCGAGCAGATTCCAGCAACTGCTCATCCAATGGATGTTATGCGCACAGGCGTTTCTGCCCTTGGCTGCCTAACGCCTGAAGGTGGCGCACACTCTGAAGAGGGTGCAAAAGAGATTGCCGACAAGTTAATCGCATGTTTGAACTCAGTTCTTTTGTACTGGTACCACTTTGCTCACTCAGGCAAACGCATCAGCGTTGAAACCGATGATGATTCAATTGGTGGACACTTCTTGCATCTTCTACATGGCGCCCCTCAAAGCGAACTCTGGGTCAACTCCATGCACGCCTCATTGATTTTGTATGCCGAGCATGAATTTAACGCCTCAACCTTTACCGGCCGCGTTATTGCAGGTACTGGCTCGGATATGTACTCAGCAATCACGGGTGCCATCGGTGCGTTGCGCGGACCCAAACATGGAGGGGCTAACGAAGTTGCCCTTGAGATTCAAGAGCGATATTCAACTCCGGATCAAGCAGAGGCTGATATCCGTGCTCGGATAGCAGTGAAAGAAGTTGTCATAGGTTTTGGCCACCCTGTGTATACCGTCTCTGATCCACGTAATGCGATTATTAAGACAATCTCGTTGGAGCTTTCAGAAGTAAATGGCAATACCGATCTATACAAAATTGCCGAGCGAATTGAATCAGTAATGTGGGATGCAAAGAATATGTTCCCTAATCTTGACTGGTTCTCAGCCGTTTCCTATAACCAGATGAAGATTCCAACGGCGTTTTTCACACCTATATTTGTTATTGCCCGAACAACTGGTTGGGCAGCACATGTAATCGAACAACGCATTGATAACAAGATTATCCGTCCAAGTGCTAACTACACCGGTCCTGAGGATTTAACCTTCCAACCAATAGAAAAGCGATAGGTGCGATCTTAATGTCAAGCAACATCACGAAATCCAACCAACCATATGATCAAGAGATTATCGACATAGTTGACTATGTAGAAAACTATGAAATTAAGTCTCCAGTGGCATATGAGACTGCCTGGAACTGCTTCATGGATACCTTGGGTTGTGGCTTGGAGGCACTTGAATACGAGGCCTGCACAAAGTTAATGGGCCCAGTTGTTAAAGGTGCCAACTTAGAAAATGGCGTTAAAGTACCTGGTACCAACTATGTTTTAGATCCAGTACAGAGCGCCTTCAATATTGGCGCAATGATTCGTTGGTTAGATTTTAATGACACGTGGTTGGCCGCTGAATGGGGACATCCATCCGATAACTTAGGTGCAATTCTTGCAACGGCTGACTGGCTATCACGTACAACGGACAAGAAATTTACTATCAAAGATGTTCTAACTGCCATGATTAAAGCCCATGAGATCCAGGGCTGTATCGCACTTGAGAACTCATTTAATAAGGTCGGTTTAGACCATGTTATTTTAGTTAAAGTGGCATCAACGGCAGTTGTTGCACAGATGATGGGCTTAACTCGTGATCAGATTTTGGCGGCCGTGTCCCTTGCCTGGGTAGATGGACAATCACTTCGCACCTACCGTCATTTTCCAAATGCAGGCTCTCGCAAATCATGGGCGGCAGGTGATGCAACATCGCGCGCAGTTCGCCTTGCGTTAATGGCTAAGACTGGCGAGATGGGTTACCCATCAGCGCTCACTGCAAAAATATGGGGCTTCTACGATGTCTCATTTAAAGGTAATGCCTTTAAGTTCCAACGCCCTTATGGCACATACGTCATGGAAAATATCCTCTTTAAAATCTCATTTCCGGCAGAGTTTCATTCACAGACTGCAGTTGAGGCAGCTATGACTTTGCATACGGCGATGCTGGCATCTGGAAAAACTCAGGCCGATATTAAGAAAGTTACTATTCGTACCCACGAGGCCTGTATTCGAATTATCGATAAGAAGGGCCCACTCAATAATCCAGCCGATCGAGACCACTGTATTCAGTACATGGTTGCAGTCCCACTCATCTTTGGGCGCTTAACTGCCCGCGATTATGAAGATAACATCGCATCGGACTCACGTATCGATGCTCTTCGTGAAAAAATTATCTGCGTTGAAGACTCGACTTTCACTGCCGATTATCACGATCCCGCTAAGCGCTCTATCGCTAATGCACTAACAGTTGAGTTCACTGATGGAAGTGTTTTAGGCGAAGAAGTTGTTGAATATCCAATCGGCCACGCTCGCCGCCGTACCGCTGGAATTCCACTTTTAATTGAAAAGTATAAGGTAAATCTTGCCCGCATATTCGATAAGCCAAGGCAGGAGAAAATCCTTAGTCTGTCATTGGATTATGAGCGCCTTATCGCAACTCCTGTTAATGAGTTTATGGATTTAATGGCGCTTTAATGAGTCGAATACTCATTGCACCTGACTCTTTTAAGGGGAGTGCAACGAGTATTGATGTAGCGCGTGCAATTGCACAAGGATGGAAATCTCGTCGTCCTGATGATGAGGTGATTCAGATTCCCTTTGCCGATGGTGGAGAAGGAACCTTGCTTGCTGTTGAATACGCACGGCCACTCTCTCAACGGATTTACTGCCCTTCAGTTTCACCAGATGCGTATTGGCTATTACTAGATGGATCAACTGCCCTCGTTGAGCTGGCTCAAACTTCAGGATTAACCCTTCTACCAACTTTAGATCCAATGGGGGCGCACACTTTCGCCTTTGGTCAAGTATTGGCAATGGCGGCGCAAGATCCCCGTGTTGAAAGGATTTATTGCGCACTCGGTGGATCGGCGAGCACTGATGCCGGCGTTGGAGCGTTAATGGCGCTGGGGATAAGGTTTTTAAATGCACAGGGAGTTTCTATAGGTTTTGGCGGCGAAAATCTTTTAGCAATTGAAAGTATTTCAACTACAGAGGCGATTCCGCCGCCAAAAGATGGAGTTGTATTGCTTGTGGATGTGAACTCTCCACTCCTTGGAGCCAATGGCGCAGCGGCAATCTACTCTCCACAAAAGGGTGCAACGAAGGACCAGGTACTTAAACTTGAAAACGCACTGCAACACTTTGCATTCCTTACAGGCACCTCAGATACACCTGGCAGCGGGGCAGCAGGGGGAAGTGCCTTTGGACTTTGTGCGCTATGGGGTGCCAGGATTGAAAAGGGTGCAACAAAGATTGCAGAGCTATGTGGAATCGATGCGGTACTAAATAGTGCAGATTTGGTTATAACGGGTGAAGGTCGTTTAGATTTTCAATCTTTTCAAGGCAAAGTTGTTGGTCATATAAGTCAACTGGCCGCTTCAGCCCATGTGCCTATCGCTTACTGCGTTGGCTCTCTTGAAGGAGATTTTCCATCACAATCAGTTGGTGGAGTATCGCTATCTGCGATAGCTGGAAGTTCTGCGTTGGCGATGAGTAATACAGAGAAATACCTCTTTGAGGCCGGCGTACAACTAACTTATCTCCTATAGGATTTTCAATCATGTGGACTCCAACGTTATGAGTGCGCCAAAGATCTGGTGTGAATTCTCTGAATTAGCGATTCCAGAATCACTGGAAGCATTGCCTATACGTGGAGCCTTTCCTGAAGCGGAGATTCTGGCATCAATTCAATTTTATGTTCCCCCTTATATGGCAGGGGCTCGAGCCCTAGAGCCCATTTCACAGATGTCCTCTCTTGAAGTTATTCAAAGTCCAAATGCCGGCGTAGATGATCTCCTTGAGATTCTTCCACCTGGGGTTACTTTATGTAATGCTCAAGGCGTCCACGATGCATCGACTGCCGAGTTAGCAATTGGATTGGCAATTAGCGCTAGACGTGGATTTGCAACTTTCATGGCCAATCAAGTCAAGGGCGAATGGATTCATGAGCGCCGTAGCGCCCTAGCTGATTCGCGTGTTGGAATTGTTGGGATGGGAAGTATTGGCTCATTGATCGCCCGGCAGTTAGAGGTCTTTAACGTTGAGGTCATTGGCTTTAGTCGAAGTGGGAGTAATTCCACTAAGACAATGGCTGACTTTGATCAACTGCTACCAACCTTAGATGTTCTCATCTTAATTCTTCCTCTAACGAGTCAGTCCCATCACTTGATGAATCGGGCGAGAATAGATGCGATGAAACCGGGTGCAACCTTTGTCAATGTAGCTCGGGGAGGCATTGTCGATACAGAGGCTTTAGTAGATGCGCTAAATCGTGGTCATATCACCGCTGGTTTAGATGTTACCGATCCAGAGCCATTACCAAAGAGCCACCCATTATGGAGTGCGCCAAACATAATCATTACGCCACATGTCGGTGGTGACTCAACTGCATTTAATCCGCGGGTGAGAGCACTTATTGAGAGCCAACTCAAGCGCTTTGCAACGGGTCAGCCACTAGAAAATATTGTTGCAGGCCCGCTTCGTTAGAGAGATTAAATCCTTTTTCCGAATGTAGTGAGATAGCTCTTAATGAGGAAGTCGAAGTCCATTCATGCCGCCATCAACGGCCAGAACCGTTCCAGTAGTTGACTCCTGAGCGGGGTTGGCTAAGTAGATGATTGCACTTGCAACTTCCTCGGGTGATACTAAACGCCCGATTGGCTGTCGAGCTTGAAGCCTCTCTCGCTCTGCAATTGGATCAGCTGCCTTTGCAAGTAATCGTCCAATCCATGGTGTATCTGCCGTGCCAGGGTTAACGCAGTTCACTCGAATCTTTTCCTTCACTGTATCGGCGGCCATAGCTAAAGTAAGCGACATAACGGCACCTTTGCTCGCAGAATAGATCGCTCGATTAGGAAGTCCTACCGTGGCAGCTATTGAGCAGGTATTTACAATTGAGGCCGATGAGCTCTTTCGAAGAAATGGCATAGCCGCTTTTGAAACTCTACTGATACCGATAACGTTGATATTTAGAACTCGCATCCACTCTTCATCGGTTGCATCTTCAACTGTTCCAATTGCACCGATTCCTGCATTATTTACTAGGACATCTATCGTGTCAGTCTCTGTGCCAATGCGCTTAAATGCAGCGATTACATCTGCGCTATCTCCCACATCGCAGGCAATCCATGTAGCAACCTCTGACATATCGCCTTCATTGAGGTCCAGGCCAAAGACTCTGGCACCTTGGGCATCAAGGGAGCGGGCAACGGCTAAGCCAATTCCGGAACCGGCCCCGCTTACAACTGCAGTGAGCCCCTTAAAATCTCCGCTCATATTTCTACTCCATTCATTGCTAAGAAGTTGGGGTAAGGCTATTTTCTAAAATCAACTACTTGTGATTCGATTTCACCAATACCTTCAATTCCGGTGCGAACAACCTGGCCTCCATGTAGATAAACAGGTGGCTTAAAGCCAAGGCCAACGCCAAATGGGGTACCAGTGTTAATGATGTCGCCAGGAAAAAGCTCCATGAATTGGCTGATATACCAAACGATGTGATTTATACCAAAGAGAAGATCATCTGTATTTGAATCCTGTTTCATAACACCATCGACCTCACACCATAGGCGTAAGTTATGAGGATTGATTGAATCTCCAGTAACAATGGATGGTCCTATTGGATTAAAAGTTGGGAATGACTTTCCCTTGACCCATTGACCCGATCGTTCAATCTGCCAATGGCGCTCACTAATATCTTGGCTAATTGTGTATCCCAGGATGTAATCAGGGGACTGCTCAGGTTTTTCTAGATATAGCGCCCGCTTACCAATCACAATTGCAAGCTCTACTTCATAATCTGTTGCAGTACTTCCGGGTGGAATAACAATGTCATCATCTGGGCCTACCACGCAATCTGGTGCCTTCATAAAGATGATGGGCTCCTTAGGAGTATCTGCATTGGTCTCGGCGATATGTTTTAAGTAATTTAAGCCAACACAGATAACTTTTGTTGGCCGGTGAATTGGAGAGCCAAGACGATGGTCCTTGACTGAGGTGCGAGGCAAAGTTGAGAGATCGGCCTTCTTCACTCGCTCGAGGGCACCATTTTCTAACTCTTCACGTGTCCAATCTTTAATAAGAGTATCGACGAAGATTGCTTCATCGCCCTCGATAACAACAGGTCTTTCATTTCCGAGTGTGCCAATTCGTGCGATTCTCATCTACTTACCTCCAGGTAGTTTTCCGAGACCCGCATGCGTAGGTAGCAAACGAACATGTTTTGGCTCTAACTCTTCTATGGCATTAACGCCTAGAAGTTTCATCCCACGCACCATCTCTGTGCGCAAAATAGTAAGTGCCCGCTCGACACCCTCTTGCCCTCCAGCCATAAGCCCATAGAGATAGGCGCGGCCGATGTAGGTGAAATCAGCACCGAGAGCAATCGCTGCTAAAACATCGGTCCCATGCAAAATACCAGTATCTAAGTGAACCTCTAAACTCTCCTTTAACTCCTTCTTTACATCTACAAGCAAGTGCAGAGGTATAGGAGCACGATCTAACTGCCGACCACCGTGATTAGATAAAATAATTGCATCGGCCCCGCAATCAGCTGATTTCTTGGCATCTTCAACTGTTTGAATGCCCTTTACCGTGAGCTTGCCATCCCACTGGCTCCGAATCCATTTAAGATCTTCAAAGGTCATCGTTGGATCAAACATAAAATCAAGAAGTTCGGCAACGGTGCCATTCCAACTCTGCATTGAAACAAAAGAGATTGCCGGTGTAGTGAGAAAGTTCATCCACCATTCAGGCCGTGGAATAGCATCGATAAGAGTTTTGGCAGATAGTGAAGGTGGAACTGTTAAGCCATTTCGTGTATCACGATAGCGCGCACCAGCCACTGGTACGTCAACAGTAAGAAGTAAATTTCTAACACCAGCCTTCTTTGCACGCTCGACCAACTGCATACTTGCATCGCGATCTTTCCACATATATAACTGAAACCAATTAGTGCCATCAGGTGCTGCACTCACAACATCTTCAATCGTTGTTGTACCAAGGGTGGATAGGGTGTATGGAATACCAAACTTTTGAGCCGCGCGTGCAACTGCATTTTCGCCTTCAGAGTGCATCATGCGCGTAAAGCCAGTTGGTGCCATTCCCATAGGCATTGCGAATTTCTCACCGAGAACTTCGCACTCAAGGGAGACGTTTTTCACATCGATCAGAATGTTGGGGCGAAACTCCAGATCTAAATAGGCTCTACGAGCTCTCTCAAGAGTAACCTCTGATTCAGCGGCGCCATCGGTGTAATCAAAGGGGCCTTTGGGTGTTCGACGCTTTGCAATTGCACGTAAATCCCAGATAGTTAAGGCTTTTGACAGACGCTTCTTGCGGCTAGGTAGTTGTGGGGGCGTGAATTTAAGTAGCGGTGATAACTCACGCCACTTTGGAAACTGGCGCTTGACGTTTTTCGACACTCTTAATCCCCCTTTTTCATATGCTGGAATTCTAGGCGATTTAAGGCCACTTGTACTAGAGCATGCCACCTATACTCTAGCAATCCAAGAGCGAGAAGGTTCTTCTATGAGTGAGCGACTTATTCACCCCTTCACTTTTGGGGACATGTCACAGAAAGATCTGCTTGGTGGAAAAGGTGCAAACCTTGCTGAGATGGTGCGCATCGGATTGCCAGTTCCACCAGGGTTCACAATTACAACCCATGCATGTCGTCAGTATTTACAGTCGGGGAAATTTCCTGAGAGTTTAAACGCTGAAATAGATTCTGCACTCAAGGAGCTTGAGAACCAAACAGGCAAAAAATTCGGTGGAGTTGATAATCCATTACTGGTCTCGGTTAGATCTGGCGCAAAGTTTTCAATGCCAGGAATGATGGAAACGGTTTTAAACGTTGGAATGACCCCTGAAGTAACAGAGTCTCTTGCGCAAACCTCTGGAAATCCACGTTTTGCCTGGGACTCGTATCGCCGATTTATAGAGATGTATGGAAAAATTGTTTGCGATATTGAACCAGCTGAATTTCACAAAGTTCAGGAGCGCATTGCATCATCCGTTGGTGTAGGAAATATGCAGCTCTTGGATGTGGAGAGCTTAAAACTATTATGTGATGGCTTTAAGAAGGTTATTACTCTGGCAAGCGGGGAGAATTTCCCAACAGATCCGCGTGAGCATCTCATTAGATCGGTTGAGGCTGTCTTTAGATCCTGGAACTCCGAGCGCGCCCAGATGTATCGTCGCCGTGAGCGAATTCCTTCAGATCTTGGAACAGCGGTAAATATTCAATCTATGGTCTTTGGTAACTTAAGTGATGATTCAGGCACTGGCGTTGCATTTACACGTAATCCATCGACAGGTGAAGTTGGTCGATACGGTGACTACCTTCAGAAAGCTCAAGGCGAAGATGTAGTTGCTGGTATTAGAACCCCGATGTCCTTGATTGAATTTGCCCAACTTTCCCCAGGCGTTGCCAAAGAGCTAGATGATGTCATGGAGTTATTAGAGGCCCATTATGAGGATCTCTGCGATATTGAGTTCACTATTGAGCGTGGAAAGCTCTGGATTCTCCAGACCCGCGTCGGCAAGCGCACTGCTGAGGCCGCTTTTCGCATCGCACTTCAGTTCGTTGATGAAGGTAAAATTACGATGGATCAAGCTTTACTTCGCACATCTGGTGATCAATTAGCAATGCTGATGTTTCCTCAGTTTGATACATCCGGACAGTTAAATGAAATTGCGCGTGGCATTCCAGCATCCCCCGGGGCCGCCGTTGGTGAGGTCGTCTTTGATTCAAAGCGCGCTTTTGATCTATCAAAATCTGGCAGGAAAGTTATTTTAGTTAGGCGCGAGACTAGCCCCGATGATTTAGTGGGCATGGTCGCCTCTCAAGGAATTTTAACTAGCCGTGGTGGCAAGACTTCGCACGCCGCAGTTGTAGCTCGCGGCATGGGCAAAACCGCCGTCTGTGGAACTGATTCAATCTCAGTTGATGAGCGAGCTAATTTATTTACAGCAGGGACTATCACTGTGTATGAGGGTGATTTAATCTCCATTGACGGCACAACGGGCGCTGTATATCTAGGGGATGTGCCAGTTGTTGCCTCCTCCGTAACTTCCTATTTAGAGGGGCGACTCTCTGCAAGCTCCGATGAGGCCGCTCCAGTTGTAAAGGCAGTTGATCGAATCCTGGTGCATGCAGATGCCAAGCGACGTCTAAAAGTTCATACCAATGCCGATACTCCAGAGGATGCAATACGTGCACGAATATTGGGTGCCGAAGGTGTTGGCCTATGTCGTACCGAGCACATGTTCTTAGGACCACGCCGCTCATACGTTGAGCGCTTAGTCTTAGCTGAAAATGATGATGTGCAACGTTCAGTCATTGCTGAAATGGAGCCTTTGCAGCGCGCGGATTTCGTAGGAATCATGATGGCGATGTCGGGCCTGCCAGTAACCATCCGATTACTTGATCCTCCGCTGCATGAGTTCTTACCATCCTTAGTTGTCTTAAGTGCAGAGATGGCCCGTGCCGAAGCTCTCAATGAAGAGGTTTCACCTCGCGATAGAGCTTTATTTGCAGCTGTTAATCGCCTGCATGAATCTAATCCTATGTTGGGTCTGCGCGGAGTTCGTTTAGGAATTCTCATTCCAGAGCTCTATAAAATGCAGGTTCGGGCCCTTGTGCATGCATATTTAGAGGTTAAGAAGTTAGGACATGATCCACATCCAGAGGTGATGATTCCACTCGTTGCAACGCAGCGAGAACTTTTATACTTACGCGAATCTCTGGAAGAAGAGATTGTTGCGACCTTTAAAGGCTCAGGCCTTAAAGTCGCACTCCCAATCGGCACCATGATTGAGACGCCACGCGCTGCAATTACCGCTGATCGCTTAGGTGTTTATGCTGATTTCATCTCCTTTGGGACTAATGATTTAACGCAACTTACGTGGGCATTTAGTCGCGATGATGTTGAGTCAACCTTCTTGCCGCGCTATCTAGATCTTGAACTTTTACCATTTAATCCATTTGAGTCATTGGATGAGGCTGGGGTTGGAATTTTGCTGCGCACTGCAGTTGACCTTGCACGAGGTGTGCGCAGTGATTTTAAGCTAGGAGTCTGCGGTGAACATGGTGGGGATCCACGCAGTATCCACTTCTTTAATGCCTTAGGACTTGACTATGTTTCTTGCTCACCATTTCGAGTGCCCATTGCTCGCCTTGAATCAGGAAGAGCTGCCATATCTACTTAGTAATTACATTTGAAAAATTGCATCAACCTCAACTGGGCTATTAAGCGGAAGTGATTTAACGCCAATTGCTGTTCTGGTGTGAGATCCAACCTCTGGACCAAAAACCTGTAAGAAGAGCTGGCTTGCACCATGGGCAACTAAATGTTGGTCGGTAAAACCATCTGCACTTGCAACATAAACGGCGATTCTGGCTACCTGCTTTATATTTTTCAGGCTACCTAACTCAGTCTTGAGTGAGTTTAAAATATTGATTGCACATTGGCGTCCACACTCTTGGGCAACTTCAAGCGAAACTTGATCTCCAACTAAACCGGTGGCTACCAAGGCACCCTGACGCATTGCCACCTGCCCCGAAACGTAGAAGCTGTTCTCAAGCTTTGCCAGCGGCTTAAGTGCTATTGCCAATGGATAGGTCACTGTGAGGGAGATCGAATCTAGAATCTCATCAGGCGTCATGCGAGTGTCTTCCTATCGGTAGTTTTTCTTCTGTGAATTTTAGCGTGAAGCTCCAGGTTCAAAAGTGCGCCAACGATCAATTACTTCACCTTGGCTAATCACAACAGATTCATTCAGACTTGAAAAAGCTGTGCACACATGGTTTGGGATTATTTGAATCTGCTCACCAATATTCATATCTGGTGGAGTACCTTCACCCATCCATTTGAGCATCCCATGCTCTTCAGATAGCCGTTCGATAATCCAGCCAGTCTTGCCAATGATGAGACCATGTCCAGGATATTCATTCCGATGCTCTTTTGCGGGTAGAAGGTCTGCGCTCAATGATTTAGATCCAGCATCAATAACCGCTGTATCTGGAGTCGGTCGACTTACAATGGTTGATAACACGCGAACCGCACATGTTTCAAAAGTGGCATTTCCTAGTGCAATCTGACCCAGATCATTGAAAGCAAAAATACCGGGTCTTATTTGATTTACTCCGGGGACCGTTGCAGCAACTCGCGCAGATGCACTTGAACCCATTGAAACTCGTGAAATATCAACCCCAGCTTTCGTTATTGCATTACCAACATTAACCATCATTTCTGAGGTTTGTTTGGCCATGGCAATCATTGAATCACGGTCAGATGCACCGTAAACAAGGCCTTCGTGCGTCATGATTCCAACAACTTTTACTCCGGGAACTGCATTTATCGCTTTTGCAATGTTTGGTGCATTTTCAGGAAGAGCGCCATCCCTGCCTAAACCTGAGTCGATTATCAGAAGGACTGGACAGACTTGAGAATGTTGTGTAAAAATTTTTCCAATTGATTCTGCTCCAATAACGCTATCTACAGCCAAAGTTAGATCTATGGAAGCGGCAAGCGCCCGAGCTCTTTCAACTTTATTGGAGCCTAAAATCGGATAGGCGACAGTAATTTTTTTGATGCCGGCCTTAGCAAAACCCTCGGCTTCACCAAGCTTGGCGACACAGAGACCATCACAACCTAACTCCTGTTGTAATAAACCGAGTTGAGGCGTTCGGTGTGTTTTTGCGTGGGGTTGAAGCGATACCCCATTCGCATTACAAATCTTAAGTAATTCCTTGACATTACCCTTAAAAATACCGATATCCAGAACTAAGGAAGGGGTATCGATAAAGCTTTTTAACTCAAATTCACCATTGGCGAGCATCAAGAATAGGCTCTGAGTTCTTCTGAAACTTGCCGTGCTTCGTCTTGGACGCACTCTTGCATTTGATTCTTGGTCACAATTTTCTTTTCTAAATAAAGTTTAGGAACTGTTGAACTAATGGCTGCGATCACTTTTCCGCTTCCATCTGTAACTGGAGCTGCAACACAATAAAAGCGTTCGACGAGCTCACCGTTAGATTCAGAGTAGCCTTGAATCTTTACTTTGCTTACCTCTTTTAATAGCTCATCAAGACTACCAATCGTCGAACTATTAAACTTCTTAAAGACTAAGTCTCTAAATATCACCCTAATCTGATCATCGGAGTAACCCGATAAGAGTGATTTACCAAGGGCAGTTGCTTGGGCAGGAAGACGGACTCCAACTCTTGAAGGTAGATCATATGAACGGTCGGATTTAATTTGTGCTAAATACAAAGCATCACACCCAGACAGGACTGCTAAGTGGACTGAGGCATGAAGATCATGCATCATTTCAGTGATGTGGCTCTCGGCAATTGAAATGAGTTGACTACTATTTAGATACTGTTGTGTGGACTCCCACGCTTGAATTCCTAAAGTAAATCGATTTGACTTTGCATCAAAGTCGATCCATTTTTCCTGCTGAATTGTTGACAGTAATACAAACAAACTGCTCTTAGGAATCTCTAAATTTTTTTGTATTTCTGTAAAAGTTAATCCAGCTTGATAACTTGCTAGAAGTTTAAGGATTTGGAGAGTTCGAACCGATGATTTAACTTCACCTTGAGCTGATTCTGGCATTGTGCTCAATCCCTCCGTTCATGAATATGAACTAATCACGGGTTTACTTTGTCGATATTATGTATAGTTGAGCTCTAAATCAAGGGTTATCCAGAAATAATTTAAAAGGAGCCGACATGGTGGCAACAAACGGTCAAGACTTCGAAGCCACCCTGCTGTCGGATCGTTTCTTTGTCCCCAAACTAGGAAATTTTGCGCCATCCACAATTGGTATTAAGGAGGGAGCGATCTCCCAGGTCTCTGCCGGCCATTCAAGCCCGGCGGGATCGGTGAGCGGAAAAACCATAGATTTAATCGGGTTACTTGTTACACCTGGATTAGTTGATTTGCATACCCACTTATTTCACGGGCAGGACTTAGGAGTTCACACCGATACATTGGTCAAACATGGAGTTACTGCAGCAGTCGATGCCGGCAGTGCGGGTGCTCACCTATTTCCCGCTTTTAAAGAGTTAGTAATTGATAAATCTAAATTGCATGTGAAATCCTTTCTCAATATAGCAACTGTTGGTACTACGAGTATTTTGCTGCAGGGTGAACTCAAAACTCCCGCATACTGTAATGAAGAGATAGCGATTGCAACTGCCTTGGATTTTCCTGATGAGATTGTCGGAATCAAAGTACGTGCATCTAAAGATGTCGGTGGAGATTTAGCTATTGATGGCTTCACTAAGGCTAGATCTGTAGCAACGAAACTTGGTTTACCTTTGATGGTTCACTTAGGGCCAGCTCCGGTCGAGGTTGACTATATTTTAGATCGACTCGGTGCTGGTGATATTTTGACTCACGCATATACAGGCTGGGAAGGCAACACTCTCGTTGCTGATTCAAAACCCCGCCCATCTTTTATTGCAGCTAAAAAGCGTGGAGTTCTCTTTGATATTGGCCATGGAATGGGTGGCTTTGATTCAACAGTGGCCCAAGTGCTCATAGACCACGGTTACTACCCAGACTCAATTAGCACTGATATTCATACGTACTCTAAAGAGAAAGTTGTTGGACTACCTGAGGTTCTTGCAAAGTTTGTTGCCCTTGGAATGGAGCTCTCTGATGTGCTAGTACGTGCAACAACTGCGCCTGCTGAGTATGCTGGTTTCACCAGTGCAGGTGTTGGAGCATCTGATGTGGGTGGACAGGCAGATTTTGCAGCCTTTGAGTGCATCGAAGATGAACACGTATTTAGTGACTGCCATGGCCATAGTTTTAGCGGAAATCTACGTTTGGTGCCGGTATTTACAATGATCAAAGGTGAGGTTCTCTTTGATAGAGATGGTCGTGCCAGTTAAAGTGTTTTAACTTTTGAGATTTTCCAAAATCTCATCTGAGTAAGCATAAATAGCAGGAGAGCCTCCCGTATGCCAAAAGAGAGTTCGCTTGCCATCTGCGGGTAGGTTTTTCAAACTAGCCGCCGCCTTCGATGTATACACAGGGTCTAACATCACGCCTTCGTACCTCGCGAAATCTACCAATGCATCTAAGCTCTCTTGTGTGGTTTTTGAGTAACCCTCACCGACAAATGAGAAATCAAGGTTAATAATCGGAGAGTCGATTGAATCAATCTTCAATAAGGCGCAAATTGCTTTCAAAGAATCCAGAACAGTTGCCTTAATTGGGTATTCATTAGAGAGGGGTGCAACACCTATAACCTCTACATCGTTGTAACCTAGGAGTTTTAGGCCCAGTAAAACTCCAATATAAGTTGCCCCAACAGCTGGCATTACAATCCTCTCTGGAAATTTCCCAGTGGTCAACTGACGTGAGAGTTCCAGAGTTGCATCAATGTATCCCAGACTTCCAAGAATCTCTGACTTTGGATAAGTAATTAAATATGGCTTTCGCCCTTGGGCTTCAAGGGATTTACTCAACTTCAGCTTTTCAATCTCATGATTACTGCCTAACTCGCCCTGGAAGTAAGAAATTTTCGCTCCTAACATCTGTGAAATCAAATGTGAGCCGGTGTTCTGTTTTTGTTTGTAATAGTCACTAAGAACTAAATAGCAGTCCAAGTCAATCATTGCGCAAGCAGCTGCGACTTGGCGGCCGTAGTTTGACTGCAATGCTCCTCCGTGAACGACGCAGTCAGCATCATTACTAATTGCATCGCCCAGTAAAAACTCCAACTGTCGTGATTTGTTTCCACCAAAAGCCGGACCAATCAGGTCATCTCGCTTTATTGAGAGTTCAAAACCTAAACCCCATTGTGATCTCAAATTATTTAAAACCTGTACAGGTGAGGGACCCTTACATAGCTCTACTCGCGCAAATCTAGAAAGATTTATTTCTAATTCAGTTTCTAACTCCACCTATAGGCCCTCGAAGTGAAAGACTCTCGCTAAGCGTTTAAGTAGCGGTAGTTCTGAATCTACCTCCCGATAATCACAAATTGAAATAATTTCTTGTGTCCAAATGGGGCTGACATCCTTTCCTAAAAATTCCCTGAGCTGTGATTCAGTTTCATAATTAAGTACACCAAAGATGTGGTCCCCATCTCGGAAAATTGAGAAATTGCTAATTCCGGCCTGACCTAACTGCTCACTAATCTCGTCCGGAACAGGTGTATGGAGGTCGATATAACGTTGCCCCATCTGCCGCTTCAGGACTAGGTGAAATGCGGCTTGGACCATGTAAACCCCCTAATTCGGATAGAACAAAACTAGCAGATTTGCTTGACACTAAGGGTTTCGTGGAGGAAAGTATTAATGAAGTTCGTTCATATACGTGAACGAATAAGGGGGAAGAGGAGTTTTAAATGGAGAGTTCAGAAAATGCTTCAGGTTTGAATTTGAACTTGGATCGTCGTACCTTATTAAAGGGACTAGGTGTTGCAGGTTTGGCATCGGCCCCAATGCTAAATAGTGGAATGATGTCAGCTGCCGAAGCCGCTGGTCAGTCTATTAATTTCACGGCATGGGAGTATCAACCAGACACAATTAAGTCTTTAGTTGCTGCTTGGTCTAAGAAGTCTGGCAATAAAGTCACAACAAGTTTCATACCTAACGTTGGTTACACGGCAGGTATGACAGCACGCCAACGTGGCGGAAAGCCTGCAGATGTGTTTTATAACTTCGCTTATAACTCACAGAAGTTCGTGAACCAAAAGTGGGCTGCAGATCTTCGTGGACTTCCAGGCGCAGATAAAATGGTTGCAGAAATGTTCCCATCAGCTCGCAGCCGTTTCGTGGCTGAAAATGGAGCAATTGTAAGTGCGCCATATTTCGCAGCTGTGCATATGCTTCAGTACAACAAAAAGATGGTTGCTGCTGCAGGATTTAACAGCACTCCAAATTCACTTCAAGAGACTTATGATCAGTGCAAGAAGATCAAGGCCAATGGCGTTGCGTCACCATATGTTGCATATTGGGTAAAGGACTTCGTCGAAGAGTATCTACATGTGTACTTACTAGCCGGAAATGTGACGCCATTTGATGCTAAGGGAAATCCAATTTTCATGGATGATCCAAAGACACTTGATGTACTCAACTGGTGGCAGGCGATGTACAAGGATGGAATGACTCCGAAGTCAGTTCTAACTGATGATCCTGGAAAGCACACGACATCAATTGCTAATGGAGATTCGGCTTTCTACGCTCTTCACCATTACTTCCTTCGCGATATTGTTGAGAGCAAGGGCTCAGCATCTGCAGATATCTCTCAAGCCAAGATTGTCGGTACTGGTGGAAAGACGCTACAAATGGGTGAAGTTATTCAATTGGGCGGAAAAGTAACTGGTGCAAAGAAAGCAGCAGCTTGGGACTTCATGAAAACTTATGGTTATAAGGATGCAAGTGGTCAGTTCACTACATTCCAAAAGTGGGCGGCCTCTGGTGCACTCTGTGCTCCATACCCTGGCTTCTTCACAGATCCAAAGGTTATTGCAGCCTTCCCTAAGTACATGGACCTGAATTTGATCGCAGACACATTCAAGACTGCCTCAGACGTAGTTCCAGCACGTACGTTGCCTTGGTACCAGGGCTTCCAAGCACAATGTGGAACTATCATCCACGATTTATTGCTAGGAAACTCAAATGCTCGTGCAACAGCAAATGCTTTAGCGATTGCCTGCAAGACTGCAAAGTCCGGTAGCGGTCTCTAATAAAGACTAAAGAAAATAAGGAGTGAATAAATTCTCACTTCACGGGACATAAAAAGACAGGGGTCAAAGCGCTCGGTTTCAAACCGACGCTTTGGCTTCTATCTTGCTTTACCTGCAATTCTAGTTCTACTTGTACTTCTAGCAATTCCTGCAATACTCACGGTTTTCCAAAGCCTTTTCGTCGTACCGGCCGATGGTGTTGGAATCGGTACTTTTACAAAAGTAGACAATTTTCTATATATTTTCAAAAATGAGATTTTTTGGGCAACTTGCTTAAGATCTATTTTGTTCGCGGCTATTTTTATTATTGGCTCCACAGTCATTGGATTAGCTGGAGCACTTCTTCTCAATGAGAAATTTGTAGGGAGATTAGTGCTTAGAGGTCTTCTAGTGCTGCCGTGGGCCTGCCCTTGGTTGATTGTGGGAATAATCTGGAAATGGTTTCTTGATGGGAATATTGGACTCTTCAATGGCGTGCTAATTCGGCTTCACCTGATTTCGAATTATAAGGATTTTCTGAGTGATCCAAATTGGGCGCTATTGATGACAGCCCTAGCTGCAACTTGGAGACAATCTTGCCTCGTTGCCTTACTATTGTTAGCAGGATTACAAACTTTGCCGCGTGATATTTGGGATGCAGCAAGTGTGGATGGCGCCGGAATCATTCAACGGTTTCGTCACATCACACTTCCCTGGTTGCGTCCTGCATTAACTGTTGTGACAGTCCTAAACGTAATTTATGGACTGATGCAGTTCGATGTAATCTTTATAATGACTCAAGGTGGCCCAGGATCTTCGACTACTCTTTTGAGCTATCTGATCTACCGTCAATTCTTTATCTTTACCAATTTTGGAGTTGGCTCCGCTTTGGCAGTTTCACTCGCAATTATCGCACTCATTGGTGGACTGATTGCAGTAAAAACACTTTATCGAAAGATTGAGGTGTAGGAAATGAAGATCACGAAACGGCGTAGGCCTCTTAGTCGTGCTCGGATAACCCGCAGCAGCATGATCTATTCTGTGGCAGCATGTTTTGTGCTTTGGATACTTTTTCCTATTTGGTACACAATAAGCAGCTCTTTCACACAACCAAGCAAAATTGGAATTCACCCGACACCACTTTGGCCAGCTGATCCGACACTCGATAACTATAGATTAGTGCTTGGATTTCCAATTACGGATCAGGACTGCGTACCAGGAATAGATATTCGATTATGCCAAACCGCTCCAAGCAATGTTTCAGTGAATAAAATAGTTGACACTATGCTTCATAGTTTGTATGTTGCATCTTTAGTTGTGGCAATCACTTTAATAATTTCCACGATTGCTGCTTACTCGCTTTCACGTTTCCGCTTTATCGGTTCAAATTTCTTCCTCAATTTCACTATTCTTTCTCGAATTGTTCCAGGATTAGTCTTAGTCGCACCGATTTTCATCTTCTTACGGGTACTTAATTTACTTAATACTCCTTGGGCGTTGATTATTAGCTATACATCATTCACATTACCTTTAGCGATAATTATATTGAAAAATTATTTTGATCAGATTTCAATCGATTTAGAAGAAGCTGCCGCCCTCGATGGTGCAAGTAGAATGCAAACGTTAAAGCTCATAATCTTGCCAGTGGCCGTTCCAGGTCTAATTGCTGCAGGCGTTCTAGTCTTCCTTGAATCATGGAGTGAATTCTTTTTTGCTCTAGTACTCACCGATTCATACACAATTCCGCCTTTGCTAGCTGGATTTATGGCGATGCAGACTTTCAATTGGACATTACTCTCTGCCGCTACTGTTATAGCAATTATTCCACCAGTACTCTTAACAATGGTGTTCCAAAAGTATATTGTGACTGCTTTGGCATCTGGAACGGGAAAATAATGAGTTCAAAAATTCGTGTTGGAGTTTTAAGCGCTGGGGCGTGGTCGGTGGCTGTGCATATTCCAGAATTGAAAAAGCATGCTGATGTTGAACTCGTAGTTGTCACGAATCAAAATATAGAGATGGCGACCAAAATTCAAGAAATGTTTGGTTTTGAAAATGGGCTTGACTCTTGGGAGAAAGCATTAGATCTAAAATTGGATGCAATAATTGTGAGCAGTCCACCCATTGCTCATGAAGCTATGGTAATCGCTGCACTGAATTCGGGTGCGCATGTTTTATGTGAAAAGCCATTTGCGATAGATGGAAAGTCAGCAGCCAAAATGTTGGCAGCAGCAAAGGACAATGGCCGAACACTCCTTGTTGGGTATGGATGGCCATATACAGATATTTTTACTCAAGTTCGACATTTGATTCGTGAAGATCTAATTGGAAAAGTGGAATTTGTAACTTTGGGCATTTCATGCGGAATTCGCGAAATTCTTGAAGGCCAAACATCTGACCATTCGACTTCTACCGGTTTTTTAAGTGAGAAAAATACTTATGTAGATGCAAAAACTGCAGGGGGAGGAGCTATTGGCACCACTATGAGCCACTCCCTTGGACTTCTAATTCACATTCTTGACGATTCTTTTGACTGGGTAGCGAGTTCGAGTTACCCGGCAGGAGATGCTCTGGATTATCACGAGTCCGTATCTGGTCAGATGAAAAATGGCGCTGTAGTAAATACTTACTGTGTAAGTACTTTCGGTAGCGCACCTCATGTAACGTGGAGACTGGAAGCTTATGGAGCAAAGGGTGATTTACGTGTTGATCCAACAAATCGCCAGATAACCTTCCATGGAGCAATCGGAGACTCTTGGGTGCAAAAGTTTGAAGAAGATGGTGTGGCATATAAGTCATATATGCCAACTGCCTTGCTCCTCGAGCGGGCTCGTGGCAATGAAATTCCTGCAGGGTGCGATAGCTCAATAGGCCAATTGGTTGTGAATGCAACTGATGGAATTCGTGAAAGTTGGCGAACAGGTTCTCGTAGCAAAGTTTCGAGTTAAAGTGTCTGTGTATTCTCAACTAAGAATTGAACCAATTATAAATGGAGTAGGTCCAGCTACCCGTCTTGGTGGTCTTGCGTTGAGTCACAACGTATGGAAAGCCATGCAAGAGTCAAATGAGCACAGTTATCGAATGGAAGAGCTGCATGAGAGTGCGGGTAATTTAATTGCACAAATTATCGGTGCGCCTGCAAGCCTTGTAACCTCTGGAGCATCTGCATCACTTACTTTAAGCGCTGCGGCTTGCATAGCTGGTTTTGATCGCCAGATGCTTATCGAGTTACCATTTCCAAAGACTACTCGAGTTGAAATTCTGGTCCAACGGGTACACCAAGATCCCTACGATCATGCTTTGAGTGCTGCTGGTGCTCGGATGAGAGCTTTTGGTGATTCGCAGGGGTCGACAGCTGGACAGTTAATCGCTGCCATTGATCCTCAGGTCTGTGCCTTACTATGGCGCGAGAGTGCAGATCAAGGTGCTTTAGATTTAGCCACATGTTCCAAGATTGCACATGAGCATGGTATTTCTGTCATTGTTGATGGGGCATTATTTATACCCCCATTAAATCGCCTCAAGAAGTATTTAGATCAGGGCGCTGACTTCATTGCCATAAGCGGCGGCAAGGGTTTTAGGGGACCACACACCAGTGGCTTACTGGTAGCTAGCCCAGCTAACATCAAAATTGCGATGCTTCATCATTTAGATTTAGATGAACGAAGCTCCACCTGGAGTTATCATATCGAGGAGGATAAATTTGCTCAGTTACCATCAAATGGAATTGGTAGAGCGATGAAAGTTGGTAGAGAGCAAATCTTTGGGGTAGTAGCTGCGATTCAGGAGTACGTAGCAAATGATTCCTATGACATTGGGGACAATGAGATTAGTGAGTGTAAGAGCTTACTGAACCAGGCAGGCATAGTGCAGTCGGAGGAAGTGTTCTACTCTCCATTGAATGTCACAAATTTACACATCCATGCCCCACGGGGCTTAACTGCCGATGAGTTTTATATAAAGTTAGCGACAGGTAGACCTAGGATAATTCTCGGACAAGAAATGTCTGAGCGTGGAATTCTAACACTTAATCCGATGTCGCTATCAAAGGGCCAAGGTTATGTAATAGGAACCCAAATTAATGCGATTGCCACTGAGAGTTGAGGTGAATGTAAATGAGCACTAGTCAAAAAGGCAAGATTCAATCAGTCAATGGCTTAATTGATCCCTCTGCAATGGGCTTTACTCATAGCCATGAGCACGTGTTATGGGATTACTTCAAGATGATCAAGAGCTACGATGTAATTTTTGAGGATGAGCAAGTAGCCCAGCACGAGGTGCAACTCTTTAAAGATGCAGGCGGTGGATCGCTCATTGATGCCAGCTCAGGCGGTATCGGAACCAAGCCCGACATTTTACGACGAATATCTCAAAAAACTGGCGTGAACATTGTTCTTGGATGCGGTTGGTATCGAGAGATTGTTTATGAGGATGCAGTTTTTCGCCAAACCTCTAATCAGCTAGCCCAGAGAATGATCAAGGAGATTCGTGAGGGGTTTGGTGATACTGACATCAAAGCAGGTTTTATAGGTGAAATAGGTACTGAGAGAGGCTTTATTACGGCTGCAGAGGAGCGTGTATTTCAAGCCGCAGCTAAAGCAAGTTTGGAAACAGGCGTTGCTATTTTGACCCACACAACACATTTTGGCGAGCTTGCACTTGAACAGATTGATCTCTTAGAGAGTGCGGGAGTTGGTCCGGATAGAATTATTATCAGTCACTTAGGTGATCGTGAAGACACTACAAATCTTCTCAAAATTGCCGCTCGAGGCGTGTATTGCAGCATCGATAATATTGGCTATGAAGGTGAAGGCTATCCGCAGGATGAGGTTCGATTAAACAGCGCACGGACACTGATAGATCACGGACACTTAGATCGAGTTGTACTAGGAACTGATATTGGGACTCGTTCGGCACTTCGCTCATATGGGGGAAGAGGTTTCCCATGGCTTCTTGAATCTTTCGTTCCAGCGATGAAGAAAGCTGGCTTTACTGCTAAAGAGATTGAAGCGTTGACCGTGAGCAACATCGCTCGGGCAATGACTATTACTAAGTAGGTATCAACTACTTAGCTATCTCTTGTAGATAAGCAAAAATGCGGTCGGCCTCGGCTTGAGTTTCGCTATCGAAAGTGAAATTTGTGGGTTCGAATTTAAATGTATTAATAAAGACGCCTTGCTTTTGAAGCAAGTACTTTTCGATCGCAATGTAGGCATCCAGAATTGGCATCAGATTTACCATATTGGCAATTGCACCATTGATAAGGTTAACTCTCTTCCAATCTCCGATGACAAGAGAGTCCCAAAGTTTTACCATCGCCCAACTGAGGTCGGCTCCAGGCATAGTTCCAACGACACCTCTGGCAAAACTATCTACTAAGTGAGCACCACCAGTTCCCTCAAAAATTCTTGCTTTTCCGCCTGTTGCATCCCGAAGTGTAGATAAACGCTGTCCAATTGGTACTGCCTCAGGTTTAAAAAAAATGCGCTCACTATATGCCATGAAAAGTTTAGCTAAAACACTTACATTGATGGAATACCCCACATAACCGCTAGCATCTTGAACGACGATCGGGATTGTGGTCTTTTCAAATATAGCTGCAAAATAACCAAAAATTTCATCATCTGTGAGTTTGGAAGCGATCGGAGGATTAATCATTACCGCCGAGGCGCCAGATTCTTGAGCATGTATTACCAAATCAATCGTTTCTTGAGCACTTTCTTGCCCACAACTCACAATTGAGCTCATTGTGAATTCTCGTGTGTATGTACAGATCGCCTCAGTTAGTTCGCGTCGCTCATCTAAGTTCATTTTCAGTATCTCAGAGACCATTCCAGTTGCTACCGTGTGAACTCCTTGCTGGCCGATCCACTCTATTTCGCGTCGCAGAGTTACCCTATCGAGTTTTCGGTTCACATCTAGCGGCGTACTTAGAACGGGTACAACGCCTTTGATTTCTACGACATCAGCCATCGACACTCTCTCGCCTCTAAATTTTCTTGACTGTAGATATTAATGAAATTGTACTTGATTTTGCGAGCGTAATGGCCGCAGAACTACCAGAATTGTTCACGTATGTGAAACACAAATATATGTAGTAAAAACTATATTATTTCAACCACCAAAGTTCTAGAATATTTAGATGAAGAGAGATGCGAAGTAACTAGGTAATGATTATTGATGTTCATACGCATTTCATGACATGTGAGTGCTGGGGAAATGAATGGAGCGATAATTGGGAGCCTATATATGGGTTTCCATTCCCAGAAGTTACCGCAAAAAAATATGATGCCGCTATGAAGGACGTTGATGTCGCCATTGTCTTTGGAATGCGAGCAACTGCGGCAAATGTAGCCACACCGAATGAAAAGATCGCTGAGTTTTGTAAAGAGACAAAAACTAAAACTATTGGCTTCATGGCACTGGATCCAAATGACTCAGATGTACTAGAGCAAATGCAAGATGGCATCAGACTTGGACTTAGGGGAATTAAGCTATATCCCGTATTGGCCCACTTTGATCCCCGTGATACGAAGTTCGAATCCTTTTTTAGAGAAGCTCAAAAAAATGAGTTAGTTCTTCTTTGGCATGTTGGTGCAACCCCAAGCCCGCCGGGAGATCTTTCAATTAGCCAACCCCTTGTAATTGATGATGTTGCTCGACGTTTTCCTGGATTAACACAGATAATGGCCCACCTTGGACATCCTTGGCAACGTGAAACGATTGCAGTATTGCGAAAGAATAGGCGTGTGTTCGCAGATATTTCTGGGAGTTGGGCACGGCCATTTGATGGATTCCATGCACTAGTTCGAGCACAAGAGTGGTCAGTTACTGAAAAGCTCTTATTTGGTTCAGATTTTCCTTTATGGACACCACGAGTTGCGATGGATGGATTGTATGCGATATCTGAATTACGTTCAGGGACTCTTCCTTATGTGCATAAAGAAACTATCGATCAAATAATTAATCAGGACTCTCTAACAATGCTCAAATTATCTCTCTAGACGAGGGGAAAAGGAGGTCGAATGAGTTCATTAATCCCACAGGATGCACAGCTAGAGAAAGTTTTTACTGGTGCAGTCTTTAGCGAAGGACCGGCCTCTGACCGTGCTGGACATGTCTTATTCTCGGACTGCTCAGAAAACTTAATCTATAGTTTTGATGAATCGTCTCGGGAAACTTCAATCTGGAGCAATGATTCATCCCACGCAAATGGCATGAATTTTGATGCCGAAGGCCGACTCGTAGTGTGCTGCGATGGTAAGAACTACCCGTCTAATCCAAAGGGCGGCGCCCATGCCGTGCAGAGGTATGAGAAGGATGGAACTATCACAAATTTAGCTGATAGCTTTAATGGCAAGAAATTAAATGGGCCTAACGACCTCTGCTTTGATGCGCGGGGAAGAATTTACTTTACAGATCCTCGATATGGAGACAAATCTGATATTGAGCAGGATGTTATGGCCGTTTATCGAATTGAATTAGATGGAACTCTTACTCGAGTAATCGATGATTTAGAGAGTCCAAATGGCATTCTAATTTCGAAAGATAATAAATCACTTTTTATAGCTGATTACAATCAGGATGATGGAGGAGCCCGCACTCTAGTAAAGTACAGAAGTAATTTAAGTGGCTTATGGATTAAAGAATCAATTCTTTTAGATTTTGGAAATGATTATGGAATGGATGGAATGGTTTTTGATGAAGAGGAAAATATCTATGTAACTGGGGGGTCAGGAGTAACGGCTGGTGTCCATATCGTCAGCTCCAATGGAGATTTGATGGGTTTTATTCCGACTCCCGAAACCCCTGGGAACTGTACTTTTAGTGGTAAAGATCTTGACTATTTATATATCTGTGCAAGCACTTCGCTCTATCGAATTAGGTTAAATACTAAGGGGCTATTAACATGGGCCTAGACAAAAACCAACAGATAAAACACTTCACGTTGAAAGAGTTACCGAAGCCATCGGGTGCATATTCTCATGGCGTTGTGGCCAATGGTTTTTTGTTTACATGTGGAGTTGGTCCCTCTGACCCTGTAACTGGAGAGTTTATAGGAGATGAGATTGTTTCTCAGACTCGGCAGGTATTTCACAACTTGTCACTCATTTTAGCTGCTCAGAATCTAGATTTTTCAAGAGTTGTTAAAGTAACGGCCTATTTAAAAAATCTCAATGAGGATTTTAAAGCGTACGACTCAGTCTGTCGCGAATTCTTGACTGCGCCATACCCTGCTCGCACTACGACTGGTGCTGACCTTCCCAATATCTTAGTTGAAATCGATTGCATAGTAGCCCTTTCATGACTATGACTCCAAATTCCTTCACAGTTAAAGGGGCCAAGATCATTGATGGTTCTGGCGATGAAGGCTTTCAGGGAGACGTGTGTGTTCAAAATGGCCGAATTCAAACGATAAGCAAGACTTTTATTCGAGATAGTATTGGAAAAGTTATAGATGGCGATAATCTTGTTCTTGCACCTGGATTTATTGACATGCATTCTCACTCTGACCTTGGGGTTATTGCAGATAAGGCTCACCTTTCTAAAGTCACACAAGGTGTAACGCTCGAGGTTGTTGGACAAGATGGTTTGAGCTATGTGCCCACCAATGACTTTGTTCAAGCTGAATTGCGGGCCCAACTATATGGGTGGAACGGATCTCTCAACGATAAAGATTGGAATTTCAATTCAGTAGGCGAATATTTAAGAGAGGTGGATAAAGGATGTGCAGTTAATGTTGCATATCTCGTTCCCCATGGCACGGTTCGAATGTTGATACGTGGAATGGATGAAGGTCTATCCTCACCTGAAGATGTGAAAAATATGCAAGCAGTTATTCGAACTGGTATGCAAGAGGGAGCGTTTGGATTATCAGCTGGCCTTACTTACTTCCCCGCAGCATATTCCGACACAAATGAATTAATCGAACTTTGTAAAGTAGTCTCTGAATTTGGTGGATATTTTTCGGTACACCACAGGAGTTATGGCGCAAAAGTTTTGGAGGCGATTGTAGAATGCATAGAAATTTCTTCAGTATCCAAAGCTCCTCTTCACTTAACTCATTGCCATATGGGTGCTCCGATCTATCATGGGCGCGCAGGGGAACTATTAGAGCTGCTCGACGCAGCAACAGAAAAAGGGATAGATATTTCACTTGACACCTATCCATACTTGGCGGGTTCATCTTATCTGCATGTACTTTTGCCTTCCTGGGTACAATCTGGAGGTATTGAACAGCTTCGTACTCGTTTGAGAGAGCCTGAGGTTCAAAGGAGAGTGATTCAAAATCTTGACCATCTTGGAAGTGATGGAAATCAGGGTGGTGTGGTGAATTGGGACAATATAGTTATTGCTGGGGTTGAAAGACCAGAAAATAAGGGTTTCGTGGGCTGTAATATTTCTCAACTCGCAAAGAATTATAATAAATCAGGTTCACAATTTTATATTGACTTAGTTTTATCAGAGGATTTTAAAGCCTCAGTAGTCGTCTTTGGGGGAAACGAAGAAAATGTTCGAACAATTATGAAAGATCGCAGGCATATGGTCGGCACTGATGGAATTCTTCATGGCGATAGACCTCATCCCCGTGCATATGGCACATTTGCTCGCTTTCTTGGTCACTATTCAAGAGATGAAAAAATGTTTTCATTAGAAGGCGCAATCAATCGGATGACAGGTCGACCAGCTAAACGCTTGGGACTGCAAGATCGTGGACTAGTGAAAGAGGGTTACAGAGCAGACTTAGTTCTATTGGATGAAGAAAAAGTCGTAGATAGAGCAACATTTGAGTCACCACGACTACCAGCATCTGGTTTTGAGTATGTGTGGATTGATGGTTTTCCTACGCTCGCGAAATGTGATCGTACAGATCTAGTACCAGGTAAAGGGCTCCGAAAGTTTGATCTTAACTAGTAAGGGAGAATGATGAGTAATCTGAGCAGATTTGATAATCAAGTTGTGGTGATCGTTGGTGGGGCTAGTGGAATTGGTCGAGCGTCTGCAATTTTGGCCCAATCTAGAGGCGCTAAAGTAATTATTGCTGACCTTAACACAGCAGGATTAGCCGAGATGCAAGAAGAATTATCTCTTGACTCGACACAGATTCAAAGTGTTGATTTAGGTGATGTCAGGAGTGTCAATTCTCTCATCATGACAATTATTTCTCAGCATGGCCAAATTGATGCATTAATTAACACGGCTGGAGTTGTTGGTCCCACAAATACAAAGATTGAGGAAGTTAATTGGGCTGCTTTTGAGCGCACAGTCACAATTAATTTATTTGGAACGGTTTGGCTGACACAAGCAGTTCTTCCTCATATGAAAGCTAGAAAGTATGGCCGAATTGCACACGTTGCATCTATTGCCGGCAAGGAAGGCAATCCCGGAATGCACGCCTACAACACATCTAAGGCGGGGATGATTGGTTTTATAAAAGGTGTTGGTAAAGAGGTAGCCGCTGAAGGAATCACGATTAATGCGCTAGCTCCTGCAGTGATTCGAACTCCAATGAATGCCGATACAAGTGAGGAGACACTTAAGTACATGTTAGGGCGAATTCCCATGGGACGCGTTGGAGAGCCAGAAGAGGCCGCGGAGATGTTGGCGTTTATGGCATCTAGGGCCTGCTCTTTCACAACGGGCTTTACCTTTGATGCATCAGGAGGAAGAGCTACTTATTAAATATAGATTATCTGGATTAACACCCATGACAGCCAAAGAAGAGAGGAATTGGCTCTAGTCTGAACCGAGAGATATTGTTGTTTTACCAACTTGGAATGGGCGCCTGAAGTGGATTATCAATCCAGCAAAAACTACCATTAACTCCATCACTTTCTGCGCTAACTAGCTTCAACACCAAATCTGCTGCCTTCTTTGGATCATCTCCACCCGTCTCATCAACCCAATCAACCCACACTTGTTGATTATTACCAGCCTTACCGAGTGCTGCAGTTTTAGTTTGTATATCAACCCACATCTCACTTTGCACTTCACCAGGGTGAATCACATTTGCGGTGACGCCAGACCCTGCAATTTCCGAAGCTATTTGCCGCGTTAATTGGTTGAGTGCGACCTTTGCAGTGCCGTAAGCGCTATAGAGTGGTCCTGGGGTATGTAAAGAAGCGGCAGATCCCACATTGATAACCCTGCCCCACTTTCTTTCTAGCATTGCTGGCAAGAAATAGTGTACGGTGTAGTACGGAGCTATTGCATCGATAATGATGGTACGCGCCCATTCATTTGGATCAGTGTCTTGAATTAAAGCAAATGGGCCAAAAATCCCTGCACTATTCACAAGAATTTGAACTGCCCCATGTTCCTTAGATATCTGGCGCTCGAGTTTCTCAATAAATAAGTGATCACTCACGTCTCCATTAATACTAATGATTGAGGACTTTTGGGTAGAAGAAAGACCATCTGTATCAAAAGAATTACGCGAAACTGCGATAACGGTATGCCCCGCCTCAAGAAGTCCTAGGGCTATGTGACGTCCAATTCCTCGACTTGCGCCTGTGACGAGGGCAAGCCTTTGAGTTTGAACAGTCATGGCGAAATCCTTTCAGACCTCAAACATTGGAATACCAGTGATGTGTTATATGACTCTAGACCTGAATTTGCATTATAGCAATGAAAGAAAATGTATTGAGTTCAGCATACTGAACTCAATATAAATCAGCTGTTCTGGAGTGAACTCAAAAAGCCTTTATCTTGTGGACCTCTTGGAAAAACTGGCCATAGCTCAACTACCTTATTATCTTCAATAACAAAAATTACATCATGTAAGTTAACTGTTGTTGGAGCGTAACCTGAAACCAATTCCAACCTATCTCCTAAGTGAATCTTGTCTTCTGAATGAATATCAAATATGGCATGCTCTTCAGCACAGAAATTTGCTACTAAGTCAGAGTTCTTGATTCTAGGTGGAGCAAAGTCAATACCAATAGATTTTCTACCGGCATCAAGTGTGATTCTATTTTTGTGACGTGCTGTGACAGTTGCGAGAACTGTGAGAGAAATTTCAAAAATAGGAGCGAGATTACCGTGGAATGAATCCATAAAAACAAAAGATCCTGCTTGTAATTCTGTGACCGATGGATGTTTGCCAGTGATGTTATACGTTCCCGTTCCACCACCAGAAAGCACTATTGCGCTTGGGTATTTAGCTGCTATTTGTTCTAAAACTGAGCCTGCGTAGTCCATTGCCTTATTCGCAAGAGAAACCCTGACTTCTGGATTAGGTTCAAGCATGCAGTGCCCTTCATAAGCTTGAATCCCCTTAAGTAACATATTTGGATGGCTAGCAACTTGATTCGCAAGTTTCATGGCTTCTTGAGGCGATCTTGCTCCGCATCGCGCCAAGCCGACATCTAAGTCAATAAGAACAGAAACTTTAGAGCCATATTTTTTGAGTGAATAGGCAATATCGTCAATATTTTGCATATTGTCAACGGAAACTATCAAATCTCCGTACTTTGCAATCAACGCCAAACTATCAATTTTATTTTTTCCTACAACTAGATTTGCTATAAGAACACTTTCAACGCCGGAGGCGAACATGGCTGCTGCTTCCCAGATAGTCGATACAGTTACACCAATTGCTCCAGCTTCAATTTGGATACGTGCGAGATCTGTTGATTTCTGTACTTTGGTATGGGGCCGCAGGACGACTTTTGAATCTGCGAGTGCAGTTGTCATTTTATTAATATTACGATTTAGTATTGCCCGATCAAGAATGAGGGCGGGTGTTACTAATTCATCTAATTCTTTTCCAATACATTTACCATAGTTTTGTATTATCTCATCCCTATAATTTCGAAAGGGTTTCGCCCAATCTTGATTTGATGCAGATCTAAGTCCAGATCGAAGCATAGATAAATCACCTAACCATTTCTCACCCTAGACGTCCTTTATAACCAGAACTCTATGCCGGAAAGTAACGAATTACCATGAACTCCGGTGTTACTACAGAAACTCTTACATACATGTTGGGAAGAATTCCGATTGGGCGCGTAGGAGTGCCCGAAGAGGTCCTTGAAATAGTCGTTTCTATGGCATCCAAGGCCTGTTAATTGGCATCTGGCCTCACACTTGATGCATCAGGAGGAAGAGCAACGTACTGATTGCTCTAAATGACCACCCATTTACTATAACGTGAGCAGTCCATCTCAAATTCAAGCTCCTCTATAGGTGGTCTTGTGAGCCAAGTTGTATAACCATTTCTGGAAGTAGCGGGTAGTTTGACTTCAATCTTTTCAGTCAATCCTGAAATTTCGTGGAGCGTATAAACATTTACCGTAGAAGGACTTTGAACCGTTACCGCTAAAGCGTTAAGTCTTTCGAGCATTATGTCTAGTACGCATTCGACTTTTAAAGATAGTCCTTTTTGACTCAAGTCTCCTCGAGCAACAATGTTTTCAGGTCCTAACTCGCCTCTAACCTCACCCGCTCCGGCGACAACAAAATCACTCCCACCCTGCCCTTGACTAGGGTGAACGATAAATGCAACTGAAATTGAGGGCGCAGCTAGTTTTTGGTGAATTGGAATAACATTTGTACGAGAAATTGGATTGACTCCATTAATAATCAAGCCACGATTAATGAGTAATTGGCGATACTCATCGTTGAATTTTGCGAAAGCTTCGAAACTAAATGCACCTGGCGATCGAAGCTGTAATCCCGCCAAGGCTGAGGCGGGAAGTCCACGTCTTTTAATTTCTTGATCAATTCTTTCAAGCCCGACAGAAAGTGTTGGGCAATCCAGTAATCGGAGAGCCGTGATTTCATATCCTTCCGATGCTGCAAAACCAGCAGAATACGCTGTGATTGCAGGCAAAAATCTATAGCTTTCGCTTGGATGTAGCACTACTTCAAGAGTCACACTTCCTCCTTACTTTTGCTCCTTGCGGATGGGGTAAAAAACTTCTACTCTGATTTTTGTCACGCACAGTTTTTGATCTGAAATTAGGTGCAAAAGGAGCCTATGCTGCTGATTATTCGGTGTCAAGGAATAATTATTGACCACCAAGCGAGAATTAGTGATGTCAATGTTACTGCGAACTCAGCGATTAGGTGGTTCGGCAAATGAGGCAAACTCCTAGAGACTAGGATTGGCCCCATGAGTGATATGTCGGCAAAGGTGCGCGAAGCACTCGATGCTGCAGTTACTGCAATTGGAGGGGCGCCGCGCGAAGGCCAGATTGAAATGGCTGAGGCTGTGGCAAATGCTCTGACTGATCGACATCACTTAATGGTTCAAGCAGGTACTGGTACGGGAAAATCGCTGGCCTACATCATTCCACCACTTGTTCATGGGCGAAAAGTATTGGTTGCAACGGCCACGCTGGCACTTCAACGCCAGCTAGTTGAACGTGATTTACCAGCAGTTGTGCCAGCACTTGAAAAAGTATTGGGCCGGGAAATTACCTATGCAATCTATAAGGGCGTGGGTAACTACATCTGTCTGCAAAAGATGAATAGTGAAGAGCCAGATGCCGATGGTGAAATTATGTTGGGCATCTCATCGCTGGAAAAAGATGCCAAGCGTTTACATGAATGGGCACGTAAACCCGGTGTATCAGGCGACCGCGATGATGCCCCAGAAGTAGATCGGCGAGTCTGGGCGGCAAACTCGGTCTCTGGCCGTGAATGTGTTGGCGCCGATAAATGCGCATTTGGGCCACAGTGTTTTGCAGCTAAGGCAAAAGGTAAGGCACAAACGGCCGATGTAGTAGTTACTAATCACACCCTATTGGCCATTGAAATTGTTGATTCGCATCCGATTTTGCCAGAGCGCGATGCAGTAGTACTCGATGAGGCACACGAGTTTATGGATCGGGCAACGCAGGCCGTAACAGAGGAGCTCACATCGGCACGCGTGCTACGCGCATCGGCAATGGCGCGCAAGTTCATGCCAGGCAAGTTGGCAGATGCCTTTCATAAAGCCGCTAACGACTTTCACGAATCTATGGTTGATTACGGTGAATCTATCCGTGGAGATTTTGCCGCCCAAGGTCGCCTGGAAGAGATTCCGCAATCCCTTGAATCACCGATTAGAAAGCTGCGCGAGAGCGCCCAGGCAATTACACAGTTTATGTCGGCCGATGATGAGATTATCGACACCGATGTTTTAGCCGAGCGCGCACGAGTAAAGGGCGCAGTCAGTGAAATATCTACAACAGCGGCCACCTTACTCAAACTCGGTGATGGATTTGTGCTCTGGTATGAACCCACTTTTTCAACTTTGCATTTAGCTCCGCTCTCAGTCTCTGAGCTCTTGCGTGAGAATCTACTGACTCAAACCCCTGTGATTGCCACATCGGCTACGTTAACCGTCGGAAACTCATTTAACGCCCTCGCTAAGAGCATCGGCTTCTTAGTGGGCGATGATTTAAATAGTGATGCCAAGAGCGGTGAAGTTGATCCCGCTAATGTGCAGATGCTCGATGTTGGCTCTCCCTTTGATTTTGCCAATCAAGGTGTTTTATATATGCCAAAACATTTACCAGAACCTGGCCGAGATGGTCCAAGTATCGAAGTTCTTACCGAACTCGGTGAGCTCATCGATGCTGCAGGTGGGCGCACATTGGCCCTGTTTTCATCCTGGCGCGGAGTAGAGGCCGCCGATGTGCATCTGCGAAAGGTCTTAGCAGAGCTGCCAATAAAGATCTTTACACAAAAACGTGGAGATTCAGTTGGCCCACTCGTAGAAAAATTTGCAAAGGATGAGACATCGATTTTGCTTGGCACAATGTCTTTATGGCAGGGCGTTGACGTGCCGGGAAATAGTTGCATTCTTGTTGCAATTGATCGCATCCCTTTTCCACGTCCCGATGAGCCCGTGATGTCAGCGCGCGCAGCCCAGGCAGATGCCGCAGGTGGAAGTGGTTTCATGCAGGTCTCTCTGCCTCGCGCAGCCCTGCTTTTAGCCCAGGGCACTGGCCGATTAATTAGATCGGTTGAAGATCGCGGTGTTGTTGCGATCTTAGATTCGCGCATTGTGACTAAGAGGTATGGCAGCGTGCTTTTGAACTCAATGCCACCGTTGTGGCGAACCTCAGATAAGGAGGTTGTTCGAGAATCACTCAAGCGATTGAATGAGGGCCTTTAACTGGGGCCAGGTTTTAGCAAAACTTGGATGAAGATTTAGCTCACCAGTATTATCAATATCTACCCAACGAACTTCATGGGATTCATCATTGACTTCGCGTGCAATGAGTTCTTCGGCGGCACGTGCAATAACGGTGTCATAGCGCCAATTACCATGCTCGTCGCTAAAGATTGTTAAGGGCACAACGAGTTCCGGATCGATGCCAGTCTCCTCAATCGCCTCACGAATAGCACCTTGAATAACACTCTCATGGCTATCGCGAGCCCCTCCTGGAATTCCCCATGTATCTCCGTTGTGAACCCATGGCGCACGGTGTTGCAAGAGAATTTCACGGCCCCGAAATAACAAGATTCCAGCGGCACCGTTTAGACCCCAATGTTTATTTCCACACTCGCATTGGACCCAACCATCACCATCTTTGGCAACCATGGGGCAAGGCTCTCACAACTATCCACAGTTCGCGGCATGAGAGCGATTACGGTCGGTGCACACACTTATCGTGCTGGGCATGAAAGCCTTGATAATCCTGAGTTTGGCCCTCTTTTTCACTGTTCCAGAAATTGCAGTTGCAGAGTGCACTGAAAGCGCATGCGTTGATGTCTACACCAAAGATAATCAGATCATTATTGAGGCCCATAAGGGCAGTGGTGGCAGAACTACAGTGCGCGCACCGAAACCTCAACCTTCTCCCACTGCGACATTATGGTTTCCACCAAAACCATCACCTACCCCTGAGCCCTATGTAAAGCGCACATATAAGCCGCGGACAGCTAAACCAACAACCATCTCACATTCGGTGAATCTGAGCGATCGTCTAACAAAGCTTGTTCCAACGGCCGGCATAGCTTTTCAGCCTGAGTTTGAAGCACTTCGCAACGTTCCAGTTATTTTCTGGATCGATGTTCCGGCGCTTTTTCAAAGCCGAGTCAACATCATTGG